>OLPV01000350.1_pt1 | contig 42008 bp, 60 predicted proteins | sample 1671961 | NCBI WGS metagenome assembly OLPV01 (sample SAMEA3136630, study PRJEB25190) | human gut metagenome | biome: human gut; feature: human-associated habitat; material: faeces | place: Austria | collected 2013 | reverse complement strand
AGATCTATGCATCTTAATTTTCAAAAAGTGTGCAACTTCTTATTGCAATTTAGAATAGTATTCTCGTTAAATACTAAAAATCCTGCTGCTTGACGAAAAAGTGCTTGTGACATATAATAAAAGGGAATAAATTCTGCGTTATGCAGGTTCATTTAGTTAGATATAGAGATGGAGGAAGAATTATGCGTGACGATTTAGTAGTACCTGGCGAAGGCGAGGAAAATTATGTCCTGGCCCGTGATGCCAGAGTTGTGACTGTACCGTTCTCTCCCTTGGAAGAACGTATGCAGAAGGAAAAACCGGAGGTGTTTGCACGTCTGCAAAAGCTGAAGGAAATTATCGGTGAGGAAACCTTCAAGCGCCTGGTAAGCAAGGTGCATAACATCAACTATGCTGATACCCGTATCATGCTTGTTGCTGAAAGCGAACTGCACCGTACCAACATTGAAAGAGAAATTTTACCGGCTATTGCTGAGGCTTTTGAGGTTACCAGCATCCGCGTTGTGACCCAAGGATAAAAGTTTTCAAAAAAAGTGTTGACAAAAGCTTAAAGATGCTTTATAATCATATTCGTTGCTGATGAACAGCAACAACAAATGTCGGGGCGTGGCGCAGTTTGGTAGCGCGCTTGTTTCGGGTACAAGAGGCCGTGAGTTCGAATCTCGCCGCCCCGACCAAATTTAAAACTTAGGAACCGCATGAGAATGCGGTTCTTTTTGTATGCTGAAGCTTTAAAGGGCGAAAGGAAAATGAGAAAAATACTGCTTTGTCCAATATTTGTCCAATATTTGCTCCAACTGCCTATTTAGAACACTTTAGAACGTATTAGAAAAAGCCTGCTTTTCAACTTAATGAAATAGCAGGCTTTATTTTTTATGGCAGCAGTCCTTTGATGGCGTTTTCGTATTTATCCATAGCTTTTTGATGAGTATTTTCTAAAGGCAGCGCGTAGGTTCTTGCTGTGAAAGAAACATCACTGTGACCAAGAATTTCACAGATATCAACAATGTCTACGCCGCGGTCCCTAAGATTGCTGCCAAAGCTATGCCGAAAATCATGGTGCCGCATCTTGGCCAGCAGAGGATATTTTTCAAGCAGCTTCAACCATTCCGGACACTGTTTTTTCAATCTGCGCCAACGCCGTTCAACATGATCGCGGCACATTGGGCGACCATTGTCCGGAAAGACTATTAGCAAACCTAGGTTGTTACGCCAGGGAGCATCATCTACCGCAATACATCCGGGAGTGCTTAATAACAGGTTGTACCTGTTTATGGCTTCTTTCTCGGCTTGGGCAATGTAGCTTTGGTATTCGTTTATTTCGTGACGTACAAAGTTAAGCATGGGGATTTCCCTTATACTGGTACGCGTTTTGGTCTTGGAAAACTGCATTACGCCATTGTGGCGCAGAAGGTTATTGGTTACGGATACTTCCCTGAAATCAAGGACATTAGCACGAACTGCCAGGGTTTCACTGATGCGCATGCCACACATTCCGCCAAGTAAGAATGGCATATAAAGGTTGCTGTAGTCGAAGGATTTGATAATACGCAGAATCTGCAGCAGTATTTCGATAGGTACATGCATTCCCTTGGGAGGCTGCTTTGGTGGAAGTTTAATTTTGCGTGCCGGGTTTCTGTAAATCAAATCTGCAGATACAGCCCATTCAAAGGCAGATTTTAAAAAACTCAGGTCTTCTCTGATTGTTTGGGCAGAAAGACCAGATTCGCTTAAAAGGAAGGCTCTGTATTTTTCTACATGTATAAGTGTAACCTTATTAAGCTGGATACTTCCTAAAGGCTGCCGTCCAATCCTTTTAGCAAAACTGCGCATGGGGTAGAGGGAACCGGGACTCAGATCTGATTTAGATGCAATGAAAGCATCAAGCAGTTCATTGACAGTGACTTTTGACGGTTCGATATAAGTGCCCTGTGATAATTGGGATATTGCTATGGCCTCAGCTTCCTTAGCTTCTTTTTTGGTGGCAAAGTATGGACCATAAATGTATTTGTGCTTGCCGGTAGGCAGTATTTCATCGGTGCAGATGCTGTAGCTATAGGGCTTTGGCCTGCCTTTTTTTGTAATGATAGCCATAAAAATCAGCTCCTTTACTAATTTTACTTATGCAGAGCTGATTAAATTCTGATATAATAAAAAGGTAATCAGCTCTTGTTCTTGCCATGAATTGAGGGATTACAAAGCGGCTGCGTGCTGGTAACACGCTCCGCACTGCGCTCGGTGCTGGTAACACCGGGCGCTTTTTATTGTAAAGCACAAACAAAATGTGAAATTTTCCTTGGCGCTTGAATATTACGTCTATTATGGTATACTATAAGTAGCTCATCTACCTAAATGTAGAAGGAGTACCTAATTGCGTCTCGGCAGAGGCGCTTTTTGCTTTTTCAAATTCTTTTAGCAATTTGCGAACGTTATGATCATATTCTACATAGTATGCTGTGATTAGAAGATAGTATGTTGGCCTTTTTTCTAAAATTACAATATAACGTTCTTCAGCAAAGAAAATTTTTATTCTAGTTTGTTTTTTATTATGTGGATAAGACCACGTTTTTATACCGCCACAATCAAAACATGTTTGGATTTTACAGTCATAGTGTTCAATAATCTGTTTTACCCATCTTATTCTTTCACATCTTCGTATATCAATATTACGATTGTTTGTGTAGTCATAATCTTTGCTAGTTATATGATAGTATGTTTGTTCTCTACCATCAACAAGGGGGTTTTGACGTATAGCTACTTTAGCGCCTAAAAATATAGGGTGGTTATCAATGAAATCCTTTTTAAAAATGTTATGTACAGCATTGTCATATGCAATTAAGTTGGGATACATATCATCATATTCTAATAAATCAGGAAGCCAATCACAACCTAACAATAAAATCACCTCCGTCAACGTGCCCTCCAAATAAACAGGTTAAATTTATCTTCTCTCAGCATACTTGTCTTTTTTAGATTTCGGCCAGAACGTTGCTTTATACGCTCTATAATTTTTTGCTTAGGGATACTTTTTATATGGTCTTCTGGGAATTTTCTGTTAGCGTAAGTTACCGCTCCAATAAAGATATCGACTAATTGCATAATTTCGACCTCGTTGGAGCGAATAGGTTGAATCTTATGAATAGATTCTCCAGAAAAATCATATACGCTATTACAGCATACTTCGTGGAGTTTTTGTGATTTTTTGTATGAGTTGGTATCTTTAATATCTATATAAGTGTTGTAACTATCATTGTTGTCAAATATATAACTCAACATTTCAAAATACATTTTATAATACCAATCATCGTGAGTTTGATTAAAACGATTATGGTCCAAAACAGATTTATTAGGAATAAGTAAACATCTGAATTTTAATTCGCTAACATTGAAAAATAAATCAACAAGATCAAAATATAATTGAAGGTGTTTAGTGCAAACTTTGGTCCATTTCGCCTCTGATTTAAGGTGAAAATTATTTTTGATTTTAATTTCTCTTATAAGGGAATTTATTTTGTAAACGTTTGATTTAGGGACCCAGATAGCGCCAATAGACATATCATTTATCCCATCATTTTCTAAATGGCAGCTTTCATCACAATAAATATTATATTCCATAATTATTCTCCTTTATTTTTATTACCAACCGTCAGCCTTCCGCTGGCGGTATTTTTTTATGCCTAACGTCTTTAGTAAAAAAGGCACTTTTTCCAAAAGACACCTAACGTCTTTGGTAAAAATGGCTGTTTTTACCAAGTTCTATTTTACTTCTTCAGCACTTCCAGCCCCATCGGCACGCCTACCATGTCAGCAAGGCGGTGAATGGAAGTTTCCGGGTACTGCTGCAGCAGCTCATCCGGCAGGAGCAGTTCCACGGCGAAGGTGTTGGCCTGCCGTTCTATTTTCTCTATGCTGAAAAGGGTGTGGGCTTTGAGGAATGGCGTCGACACGCCTTTATGTAAAACACTGTGGCCAAGCTCATGGGCGCAGGTGTATGATTGCAATTCTTCGGATATGTTCTGGTTAATGATGATAAACTTGGAACGCTTATATGTAGTGTAGTAGCCCCATGTGCTGCCAAGCTCTGCGTACATGACGATGATGTTCAGCAGCTGCGCCAGCTCATAGGGGTTATTTGTTTTGTGCTTATGTGTAAGCTGCTTCACAGCAGCCTTGATATCCATGATATTATTCCTCTTCGTGGCGATATTTTTTAGGAGTGTATTTTTCTTTGGCGATTTTCTTTGCCAGTCGCATGGTAGCCTGCAGGCTTGCTTTCAGGAGTTCTCTGTCTTCATCATCTTCAACGGTACCGCCCATGGCAGCCATTGCGTTTTTGCTGTCGAGGTCGGCAAGCATTTTTTCGAGGTCGGCGGCGATTTGGCGTTCGTCGCGGGGGGTGAGGGGGACGGAGGGAGCTTCGGTGTTACTTTTTTCACTGCCGTCATTATAAGCCATATCATCGATTGTACATCCAATCAATTCAGCTAATTTTTTCAAAGTAGATAATTTAGTATTTTCATCACCCTTTTTAAATAAACCGTCGATTGTTGTGTATGGGATATTAGACATTCTTGATATATCGGCTTTAGTGTAGCCGTTCTTTAACATATATTCTTTTAAGAAATCAGATACGGGCATGATTATTCCTCCTAAATGTTTTGTTCTTCTTATATTTAATCACAACTAAATTACTTTGTAAAGTAAAAAACTACCTTGTAGGGTAATTATTTTTCGTTATGCTATTGACAATTACCCTGCAAGGTATTATTATAATATTAAACTACCCCACAGGGTAAAAGAAGGCGAGGTGATTACGATGTATCCTAATTTGGAAGCGGAAATTGCAAGAAACAAGCTTACAAACGCAGAGTGCGCTAAAGCTTGCGATATTACCGAAAAGGCTTTTTCAAACAAACGTTGTGGGAAAAGCGAGTTTAATCTTAGGGAAATCAAGATTTTGCAGAAACAATTCTTTACGTCTTGCTCTTTAGAGTATTTGTTTTCTGATATTCCTTTGGGCGGTCGTAACTGTGAGTAATTATAAGAGGTGCAAAATGAATAATTTACAGATTTTCAACAGTCCTGATTTCGGACAGATTCGTACTATTCAAAAGAATGGTGAGCCGTGGTTCGTTGGAAAGGATGTAGCTAGTGTTCTTCAATATAGAGATACATCAGACGCTCTGAAGAAACACGTTGATAAAGAAGATAAGGTTTTACTCAAGGCAGGCGAAACGCCGACCTTGAAATCTTCAAACTTTGGAATGTACATCATCAACGAAAGCGGTCTTTACTCTCTCATCCTCTCCAGCAAGATGCCCAAAGCAAAGGAGTTCAAGCGCTGGGTGACAAGCGAAGTCATTCCGGCAATCAGAAAGACTGGCGGGTACATCGCAGGCAGTGAGAACATGACGGACGCAGAGATTATGGCGAAGGCTGTGCTGGTAGCTCAAAGCACTATCCGGCAGCGTGACCAGCGCATTAAGGAGCTGGAAAGCGATGTAGCAGCGGCGAAGCCGAAGGTGTTGTTTGCGGATGCGGTGAGCGCGTCGGACAGCACGATTCTGATTGGTGACCTTGCGAAGATTCTGAAGCAGAACGGTTACAACACCGGACAGAAGCGTTTGTTCCAATGGCTACGTGACAACGGTTATCTAATTAAACGTCAGGGTGCTGATTATAATAGCCCTACTCAGCGCTCGATGGAATTAGGTCTGTTTAGGGTAAAAGAAACACCCATTATCCATGCTGATGGTCACGTAACTGTCAATAAAACGGTTAAGGTAACTCCTAAAGCACAAATTTACTTTGCAAATAAGTTCTTAGGGGGCAAATGCAGTGAAGGATTTGAGTAATCAACGCTTCGGGCGACTGGTGGCTATTAAGCCATGTGGTAAAAACAAATACCGTAATGTTTTATGGTTATGCCGCTGTGATTGCGGCAAGGAACATATTGTTCCTAGCGGTAAGCTGCTTCAAGGAAAATCAAAATCTTGTGGATGTTATGCCCATGACTTGCATGTTGCACAGCTTGAAAAACATGGGATAACGACCGGCGGAAAACCCAGAACTTTTGTTATATGGAATGGGATGAAAGCCAGATGTTTGAATCCGAAAGCAGTTTCTTATAAAAATTACGGTGGCAGAGGAATAAAAATCTGTGATGACTGGCTTACCTTTGCTAATTTCCATAATTGGGCTGTAAATAACGGATACCAAGATGGGTTAGAACTGGATAGGATAAACAACGACATGGACTATTGCCCAGAAAATTGCAGATGGGTATCTAAGGCTTTCAACCTTGGGCATCAAAGAAAAACACGATTCATCGAAGTATGCTCAGTAAAGTTGAACGTAACAACTTGGTGCAAAGAAGTTGGATTATCCAAAACGAAAGCTTATAAACTTCTGCATATTGGAGAAGACGCTTTTCGCGAAGAAGTTAAGAAAAGAATTGTTGAAGGCAAAGGCCCGCAGTACTTTATCAACAAGTTCTGCGGGGCGTGATGGTGATGGAAGATAAAAATATGACGACCTGCCCGCATTGTGGGAAAGTCGTCAAAAACAGCAAGTCCTTGAAGACCATCAAGAAACTTAGCGTAGACTAGCGCAGCATAACGAGACTGGGGAGTTTCAACAATGATGTCTGGTATAAAATCTACTAATTGTAAAATCACCTCCTTGCTGTAATCACATTATAACACGGAGGCTACCAAGAAAAGAGGGTTCAATCATGGCAAGAACGATTAAAAAAGCTGCTCCGAAAGAGCGCAGAGAGATTCCGCGCAGAATGCTTTACCCAACTGGCGAAGCTGCATACCTGCTTTGCTGTTCCGCAGCATTCGTCAGAGAAGAGATGGACGCGGGCCGTCTGAAGTATGTAGTCCGTAACAGCCGCCGCTTTGTTCCGGCATTTGCAATTGACGATTATTTGCACGAAATGTGTTCGGGAGAGTGATTAGCATGAAAAAAATCTTAATCGCAATGCTCGCAGCCTGCTGCGTTTGGGCTGCATGGGATGCAACGCGTCCGGTTGATAATTATGTTGTCAAGACCGTTGCCGGAGAGGGCGACACGCTCTGGCATTTAGTGGGCTCTGTAATGGAGCACGAGGGCGACAGCAGAGATATTCGCGAGGTCATCTTTTATACAAAGAAAATCAGCAACTTGAAGGGTGACCTTCAGGTTGGCGACATCGTGTTGATTCCCATTGAGGTGCGCAGATGAACGAAAGAGATTATGACGGCCTGACAATGGACTATTTCCAAAATCAGCTGCTTGCAAAAGGCATCACCAAAGAAATGTTTAACATGGATCAGTTTGCCGGACTTACTACCCGGGAGCTGCAGAACATCGTAAACAACGTAAGTTTAAAGGAGGCATAGCATGAAACTGTTTGATATAGACGAAAGACTGGCGGCCTGCGTCAAGTTGGACGAAAGCCGTGTTGTAGATACCGAAAGCGGCGAAATCATCGACCTTGAAGCAATCGCAGCTCTGGAAATGGAGCGCGACAAGAAGATCGAGAACCTGGGCTGCTGGTATAAAAACCTGTTAGCGGATGCAGAAGCATTGAAAGCGCAGAAGAACGCTTTCGCAGAACGTGAAAAGGCAGCTAAGGCTAAGGCGGAAAGCCTCAAAGGCTTTTTGAGCCGCTATCTGAACGGCAAAAAGTTTGAGACTGCGAAGGTGGCCATGAGCTTCCGTAAAAGTGAAGCGGTAGAGTTTGACGCAAAGTGCATCGGCGATGTTCCGGAAGAATTCCTGAAATTCAAAGATCCTGAGCTGGACAAGGTTGCAGTCAAAAAGGCTATCAAAGCCGGTGAAACTGTACCGGGCTGCGAGCTGGTAGCACGCCAGAACCTGCAGATTAAATAAGGCGGTCTATTATGGATAACATGAAATTTTATAGTCAGCTTGCTTCTCCGCCTGCCGAAGCCATCAAGCCTATCCAGGGCGGCAACTTAAAAGGCAAAAGCGACATTAACCCGCAATGGAAGATTGAAGCTATGACTTCGGTTTTCGGACCGTGCGGTATTGGCTGGAAGTTTAACATCGCCGATGAAAAGACATTCCAGTGCGGCGACGGACAGGTTTTATTGTTCCTGACTGTTGCGCTTATGTATCACGATGGAGAGGGCTGGAGCGAACCGGTCTACGGCTGCGGCGGTGACTTCATCGTTGAGAAAAACAAAAACGGACTTGTTCCCAATGACGAAGCCTATAAAATGTGCCTTACTGACGCGTTGGGCAACGCCATGAAGTGCATCGGCGTTGCTGCTGATGTGTATCGTGGCTTGTGGGACAGCAAGTATGGTGAAAGCCATAGAAGCGAGCCACAGGCTCCCCGCCAGACGAAGGCTGCAGCGAAGCATACCGACAAGGTGAGCAGCTATCAGCTGGCACAGCTGCAGACGATGGCAAAGCAGAAGGGCGTTGATGTGGCAGGCATCGCGCAAAGCCTGCAGCTCAATAACTTGCAGGATATCACTGCAGCACAATGGGCGCAATGCATGAACAGCCTAAGAAAGCGGGCGGACGCATGAGAAAAAGTATATTGCAGGACAGAAAAGAATGCTTCTGCTGCGGTACTACGTTGAACCTGGAACGCCACCATGTAATCCATGGTACGGCGGGGCGCAAGATAGCAGACCGCTTAGGTCTTACTATCTGGCTGTGCGCTGAGCATCATCGGGGGGCGTACAGCCCCCACCAGCGCCGTGACGTAGACCTGCGCTATAAGCGGTTCGCACAATCGTGCTATATGGATCGGTACGGCACCAAAAGCGGTTATGCTTTGTGGATGGCGGAAGTCGGCAAGAACTATTTGTAAGGAGGTGAAGATTTGAAAAGCCAAGATTATTCTAAAATCAGAACCTATTACCACGGAGCTTTGAGCTACGCTTACCGCTGCTCTTACTGCATGCACAGCAACGACGGCACGCCGGGAAAAATTTGCAAGGGATGCGGCAGAATTTTACTTGAAAAGAGTAACAAAGATGAAAGCACAGATTAAACATATAGCTGACGTGGCCTGTATGGGCTCTACAATAGAGTTTACGGTGGTGCTTGATAGTTTGTATAGGCAGGATGTTTTTGAAGTCCTGAACGCGATGCAGAGCGATAAGAAGCCATATACGATAACCATAGAACCTAAAAAAGAAAGAAGAAGTCTTAGGGCTAACAACTATTGTTGGGAATTGTGCCATAAGATTGGGGAAAAGATTAACGCACCGAAAACGGTAGTATATCAGAAAAATATACGTGAGGTTGGTAGTTTCACAACTTTAGAGATGCTTACTTCTTCCGTGCCGCAGTTTTCAACGCGGTGGGGTGGTAATGGCCTGGGCTGGTTGACAGATACTATTGACCAACATGGAGAATATACCAGTCTAATAGCATATTATGGCAGCAGCACCTATACAACAGCCGAGATGTCAAGACTGATAGACAGTGTTGTATCAGAAGCTAAAAGTGTGGGCGTTGAGACTTTACCTCCATGGGAACTGGATATAATCAAAGCGGCATGGAAAGGGAGCTGATAAAGTGGCGGACGTGAAATGGATAAAGATTGCTGTTGATATGTTCGACAACCGCAAGATCAAACAGATTGGCAGCATGCCGGAGGGTGACAGCCTTCTGCTGATGTGGGTGCAGCTGCTCTGCCTTGCCGGTAATGTCAACGATGGCGGCTTTATCTATCTGACAAAGGAAATCCCATATACTGACGAAATGCTGGCCACGCAGTTTAACAAGCCTATTTCGACTGTAAGGCTTGCGCTGAAGACCTTTGAACAGTTCGGCATGATAGAAATCATCAACAACATGATTTTCCTGTCAAGCTGGGAGAAGTACCAGAGCACAGACAGGCTGGCAACGATAAGAGAAAAAGACAGGGAACGCAAGCGGAGAAAAAGGGAAGCTGAAAAGCTTTTGCCTCAAAATTCCATGGAATGTCCGCGGACGTCCATGGACGTTCCACGCCTAGATATAGAAGGAGATATAGATATAGATATAGATATAGATAAAGATAAGAATAAGAGTATATCTAAAAAATCCCCCCGCCATAAACACGGCGAATATCAAAACGTGCTGCTGTCAGATGATGATCTGGAGAAGCTGAAGGCAGAGTTCCCTTCTGATTGGGACCAGCGTATACAGCGTTTGTCTGAATATATGGCTTCCAGTGGCAAGAGCTATAAAAACCACCTTGCTACTATCCGTAATTGGGCAAGGCGCGACAAACCGGCTGCAAAGGCAGCTGCAAAGTCTGCGGGCGAGCAGGATATGACTGATTTGGACAAATATTTTTAGGAAGGTGATAACGTGGAAGGATTACAAGAAATCATAGCGACGTTGGAGCGGAAGACAGCAGCCAACGTGCCTAAAGACTCAGCTGACTATATAGAAAACGGCCTGCTGTATTGCGGTAAGTGCCATACGCCGAAAGAGTTCCGCGGCAGTTTCCTTGGCATGGTCAAGGTGGTGCCGTGCCTCTGCCGGTGCAGATCCGAAAAATTGGCGGCAGAAGAACAGCAGCGCAAAGCTGAAAAGCGGCAGGCGCGCATCAGGCAGCATCGCCGTGCCAGCTTTCTTGAAAGCGATATGCAGAATTGGAACTTTGCAGCTGATGACGGTGCGGACCCGCGCATAATGAGAGCTGCTAAAAACTACGTTGGCAACTTTACGCAGTTCCGGGAGCAGGGCAAAGGCCTGCTGCTGTATGGTGGCGTGGGAACCGGCAAGACTTTTGCTGCAGCCTGCATCGCCAATGCCCTGATAGATTCCGGCAGAACCTGCCTGATGACCAACTTTGCGCGGGTGCTGAATACCTTGTGGAGCATTGAGGAAAAGCAAACCTATATTGACAGCTTCAATCAGTTCGACCTGCTGGTCCTGGATGATTTGGGAGCCGAACGTCGTAGCGAATACGCTCAGGAGCAGGTATTCAACGTGATTGATGCACGTTACCGGGCTAAGCTGCCGATGATCATTACAACCAACCTGAGCATCGACGAAATCAAAAAGCCCGACAGCATTGGCAACAGCCGTATCTATGACAGAGTGCTGGAGATGTGCCATCCGGTAGAAGTAACCGGCAAGAGCCGTCGCCGCCAGAAGGTAGCAGCTGATTTCAGAAGCATGAATGAGCTTTTGGGGCTGTAGGGAGGCAGAAAAATGCGGAAAGATTGGAATTCATATGTCGGGCGTAAGTTTGACATGCTTACTGTTGCGGGGGTTATTGCTCCAGCGATGGCGCAAAAGATGCTGAATTTATCTTATAAGCAAACGCATTTCGTCTGCGTGTGTGAATGCGGCGCGGTAAGATATGCTGCTGCCGTAGCTGTTGAGCGTGGATATATAACCAGCTGCGGCAGCGATGAATGCAAAAACAAGATTAAGAAAAGCAAGCGTGCTGCTACCAGAGCAAAAGTAAAAATCGTCAATAAAAAGCCTTTGCTGCCGTTGCTGAAGCCTGAAGAAGAGTGGTCATACAAAGAGGAACGGCAGATACCGGCGATTATTGAACGGCTGAAACCAAAGTGGTTCTGTAAACGCCCTGTTACAGATTGCGCTATTAACCAATTTTGTCATTTGTGCTGCCAAGAGTGCGACCGCAGCTGCCATCATGACGTATGCAGCAACTGTCCGGAGAAATGCGGAAACAGCAGATTGAGGTAGATATCATGGAGTGGAATGAAGAATTAGAGAAAAAACTGCAACGCCGTGGCGAAATCTGGCACGCGGAAAAACTTGCATCACGTCTTATATTAGACGGCCGCCGTGCTCTTGAACACTATACTGCAGATGAAATGCGTGCGAAATTTGAGCCTATAGCAAAGCAGTACAGAAAGAGCGGGCGTATGTGCCTGGCTTATGATGCCTTGATTATGTACTGCAAGGAGCAGGGATATAAATGGGAGTGGTACCCACCTAGTCCATTGGGAGAGTATTGGTTCGTGCTGCCCAAAGAGGATTTGTTTTAGAGGTGAGCAGATGAAACGTAAATGCAAAGTGTGCGGGCAGGAGAATGGCAGCTGTAACCGCTACTACTTCAGTCCTGCTGACATTATCACCATCTGCCCTGCATGCCTTGCCTTCAGCTGCGACGACAAAGCAAAGATTGCAAGGCGGGCGCATAAAGCCGGCAGACTGGTAAAGGAAGAGGTGAGCAAGAAAAGATGGTAGGCAAATCACCCTGCAGAGGATGCGAAGTAAGAAGAATAGGCTGCCATGCTATCTGCAACGCATTTAGCGAATGGAAAACCGAGCAATACAAATTGCTGGAAGCTAAACGGCAGGCCAACTTGAAAAATTTAGCGACAGCCGGAACTGCCGCAAGACATGAGAAATGGATAAGGGGGCATAAATAATGACTGACAATGTAAACCATCCCAAGCACTACACCCAAGGCGGTGTTGAATGCATCGACGCGCTGGCGGCTGCCACGATTAATCTGAAAGGCCTTGATGCTGTTTGCACGGCGAACGCTATTAAATATTTGTGGCGGTGGAAGGGTAAAAACGGCGTAGAGGATTTGAAAAAAGCACGCTGGTATATTGATAGACTGATTAAACATTATGAAAAAGAAGGTGCTGGCTATGCTTGATATTTACGCACTTGTTACCTGTACGCTGTTTAGTGTTGGCGTTATGGCGGTAGCAATTGGCTTATTAAGGGGGTGGAAATAATGCAAGTATGGTGTATTGAACATGATAAATACGCTGGCAGGGGCACAGCTTATTACAAAGTTTTGATTAACCCCACGGATCACCAGCTTGCCATATTGAGAGTTAGGGCAATGATAAACCCGGAACTTAGTTACTGGGCTACACGGTTAGACGAAACTTGTCCCGATGTGGAAATCGAAACAATGTTGAAGCAGAAGAAATTTTGCAAAGAGCCATATTTTACAGAAGTGTAGGTGCTTGTAATGGATATGCCAATTATTGAATTTATCGGCTATACAGTAGCAACAATTTGTATAGTGGTAGCTGTTGTGTTGGCATTGGGAAGTATTTTGAAGGGAAATTAAAAATGAGTATGAAAATTAAGGCTACAACCCCATGTTACAAATTTATCAATGCCAGCCCGGAAGCGCAGCTGGAAAAAATCCGCGAGGAATTAGAAGAAGCTGCGGAAGCATGGGCAACTTATTCCACTGATAAGACAAGAGCAAATTTACTGCATTTGCTCATGGAATTAACCGACGTAAAGGCGTGTGTAAATACTGCTATGGCTCAAATTCATAAAACTGTTGACGTAGAAAACGATAAACGCCGTGCCAAGAACGCTGCTGGCGAAGGTAAATATACTGCTTTAATTGACTTTAGAATTGTCAAATACTACGCAAAAGAAGCGGTAATTGAAAAGAATTTGCGCCGTGGCTATTACATTGAAGATGGGGAGGAAGAACATGAATAAAATAATTTTGTTAGGCCGTTTGACCAAAGATCCAGAAATCAGATATACCCCTAGCGGTACCTGCGTAGCACAGTTTACGCTGGCTGTTGACCGCCCCTACACTAAAGACGGCAGCCGTGAAGCGGACTTTATCCCTTGCGTAACGTGGGGAAAGACGTCAGAAACAATCGGCAACTACGTGCATAAGGGACAACGTTTGTTGGTGGAAGGTCGCCTGCAAATCCGCAGCTATGATGCCAAAGACGGAAGCAAGCGCTGGGTGACTGAAGTAATTGTCAACCATGCCGAATTCATCGAGCGCAAGGAGCAGACATCACAGCAGCCAGCACCGCAGAGTATGGAAAGTTTCGGCCAGCAGGTGCCTTTTGATGAGGAAATTCCGTTTTAGGGGGTGTGCAACATGGAAACTAGCGCAGGTGAAGTTTGCGTGTGGTGCGATAAAGAAAAGGCTGTATCGAGCATTTTCGACAACGGCCGCCCCGTTTACTGTGAAAAATGCCAGCGTGAGCTGTTAAAAGAATTTGGCACGCCGGATGCGTTGGCGGATTGGGAAAGGACGCGCAAGCAGCAATGAAATACCATAACAAAAAAGCTGAATGTGATGGCATCATCTTTGACAGCATCAAAGAAAAAATTTACTATGACGAACTGAAAGTACTGCGCAAGGCGGGCGAGGTTATAGAATTTGAACGTCAGGTAACGTTCGAGTTGCAGCCTAAATTCAAACATGCCGGCAAAACCGAAAGAGCAATAAAGTATATTGCTGATTTTGTAATCAAATATAAAGATGGGCGCACAGTAGTAGTCGACGTTAAGGGCTTTAGAACAAAGGAATATTTGCTGAAGCGTAAAATGCTCCTGTATAAGTATCCGGATATGATTTTTGAAGAAGTCTGAGGAGGGGCAAAAACTTGATAACAAAATATAATCTGCGTAAATGTAAGTATTTAAAATTAGAGATGATTGATTTACAGGACCAAGTGAACGAACTGGTCAGCATGATGACATCGCCAAGAATTTCACAGCTAACAGGAATGCCTGGAGGTGGCAATGGCGGGCGTGACAATACAACCAACACTATTGCAAAGGTTGACGAATTGCGTAGTCTGTATAACGAAAAGTTTGATGCATTGGTAAGTTTGCAGCAGCAAATTGAAAAAGCAATCGAACCTTTATCTGCAGAGGACCAGATGATGCTGAGAATGCATTATTTCAGCAACTACACATGGGAGGAAGTGGCTGTACGTATGGGTATCAACTGGCGCAGCGTACACCGCCGCCATGCAGCCATCTTGGAAAGGCTGGCGCATGATGAAGAAGAAAAGAAAGAAACTGAACCTGAAAATCAATGACTGCTGTGGCAGGCAGCCTAGATGTGCATTTAATAAGCAAGGTGTTTTAGGGATTTACTGCCCATGCTGTAAAAGATTTGAGCTGGCGAGAGACGGGGAATTTTTCCTTGAAATGGTTCAAAGATGGAATAAAAAATCGTAAAAATATATGTTGTGACATTGTTTGACAGTATCCGCTGATGATATAATTATAATAAGCGGAGAAGAAAACAAGAGATGCAAGGGAGTGAAGCCCTGCTGCTGTAATGGCGGTGGGGCTTTTACTATGCCTTGGGAAGGGAGGTGGCACAGTGATGACGAAAAATGAAATATTTTTAACAATAGCTGCTGCGCTTGCCTTTGCCGGTGGTTTCGTTCTGCGCGGAGTGCTGCATACCTGCCCGGTGCCTGACACAAAAGTTGTTACCCAGGTCGAATACCGGGACAAGGTGAAAACGGAAATCGCTTATGTGCCTAAAGAAACTGTAATCTACAAAGCGGATGACGGCAGCACTAAAAGCGAACCGGAGAAAACAGATGTTGAGGTGAAGCTCAATAAGCCGGTGCTGAATGTTAAGGTTAATGACAAGGACTTCTCTGTGAACAAAGCAGATAATGAACAGTACCTGTTTGACAAGAATAAACTGACGTTGACGCAGACCAGCAGCACGGACCTTAATATAAAGATACCGGTAGTTGATAAAACGCGGCGCTGGGGCATTGGTGCTGGCGTCTCTAAAGATGGCGCGGTAGGCGTTATTAACTTCCCGCTGAAAGGCAATGCTGGTGGTTGGGTAGCCGGCAGAGCAGATAACGTCATGGGTGGCGTTATGGTAAGATTTTAAAGATACCCGGGTGCAGGGGCAAGGTTCCCGAATGGGAGTAGATGCAAGTTGCGAATAGGACATTGCAAATATTCACAGCGCAGCATGGCTGGCGTCAAGAATCCCTATACCCCCTGCTTTTATATGCGTAGGTGAGCCGAGTAGCGAAGGCAGCGGACTGTAAATCCGTGACGTAAGATACATCGCTGGTGCAATTCCAGCCCTACGCACCAATAAGAATAACGAAAAGCCTGCGGGCGAAGTAGTGAGGGGCAGAAACTGCGGTGACTGCCTTTATATATTTTCTGCCTTTGTCGGGCGTGGTTTTTGTTGAGTTTTTACCACGCCGGAACAGACTAATCACCTCCTTTTCCGGACGCATGGACTACCGCACGCCAATGCGGCGCGTCCGGCAAGGGTAGAAGAATTCGAGGTATATCATGGAGCACAGTAAAAAGTATAGGCTGATTGCTAATAAGCTGATACGCACGTTGCCGGAGTTTGCGGATATAAAGACTGCTAAAGTAAAAATAGCCTACTTATCCAGCCTGGAAGAGAAGAAGCGCAATAAGCGGACGATATTTGCTGACTGCAACTTAGTGAGCGAACGCTACAGCTGGTGCTGTCCCTATGATTTTTTTATTGTGGTTTATGAGCCGAATGTAGTTGGCTTTAGCGAAAAGCAGTTAGAAACATTGCTTAGGCATGAGCTGCATCATGTTGGCATTGACTTTGAGAAAGACGAAACAGGCTTCTACGTTGTGCCGCATGATGTGGAAGAATTTTGGGATATTATTGATGATGTGGGATTAAGGTGGTGTGAGATGGATGCCTACAAAGAAACAACTGGATAATTTGAAGAATGGAAAAGCCACAAGGTTTCGAAGCGGCGAGGAAGCGGCGAGAAATGGCAAAAAAGGTGGTCAGGCATCAGGTGAAGCACGCCGCCGATTGAAGTCGTTCCGCGAGCTGGACGCTGACTTCACGACCGACGATGAGCGCAAGGAGATGCTGGACGCGCTGAAGCTGAAGGCTAAGCGTGGCAACATCAAGGCTTTTGAAATTTATCGCGATACCGTAGGCCTAAAGCCTAAAGAAAATGTGGAAATCTCCGGTGAGCTTGCCAATCCGTTCGCAGGGCTGACGGATGCAGAACTGAAAAAGCTGGCTGGTATGGATGGATAAGCAGCTTATAACATTGGGAGCAAAGATAGAACTTGCAAGACGCAGGTTCTTTTTTTACGCCCAGCTGAAGAACCCGGACTTTTACCGGAGCGACCGCAAGTACCTGCAGGAGCTGTGCGATACCTTGCAATGGTTTCTGACTTCAGACAAAAAAATACTTGTACTGAACATGCCTCCGCGTCATGGCAAGAGCTACACTGCCAGCAATTTCGTGGAATGGGCGCTAGGCAGGGATAACACCTTGCAGGTCATGATTGGCTCTTATAATGAAACACTGTCGACGCGCTTCAGTAAGAACGTGCGTGACAGCATCAGTGAGGCTAAGGCGGATATTTATAAGCCGGTCTATAGTGATGTATTCCCCGCCACCAAAATTAAGCGTGGCGACGGCGCTATGAACCTGTGGAGCCTTGAAGGGCAGCAGACAAGTTACCTTGCTACATCGCCAACCGGTACGGCAACAGGCTTCGGCTGCAGGCTGATGATCATAGACGATTTAATCAAGAACGCGGAAGAAGCCTATAACGAAAATGTTAAGGAAAAGCATTGGGACTGGTTCACCAATACCATGCTGTCACGTGGCGAGGGCAATTATAAAATCATCGTCATTATGACGCGTTGGGCTAGTGATGATTTGGCAGGCAAGGTGCTGGAATATTATCCGGCAGAAAAAATCGTGCATATCAACATGAAGGCAGTGCAGGATGACGGCAGCATGCTGTGTGATGGCGTGCTGGATGCTGAAAGCTGCATGGAGAAGAAGCAGCTTATGGGACTTGATATATGGAGTGCCAACTACCAGCAGGAGCCGATAGACATCAAGGGCAGGCTGTACAGCAGCTTCAAGACCTATGACGGTGCACTTCCTGCCTTTAAGCAGATTCGTGCTTATACGGATACGGCTGATACGGGCGCCGATTACCTTTGCTGCATTATTTATGGGCGCACCTTTGCGGATGAAGCGTATGTGCTTGACGTTTTATACACGAAAGAGCCTATGGAAGTAACTGAACCGGCAACGGCGAGGGCTCTGGAACGAAACAGCACGAATGTGGCACGCTTTGAAAGCAACAATGGCGGGCGTGGATTCGCCAGGAACGTGAAGAAGCTGCTGCATAGCAACCATACAACCATTGAAACCTTTACGCAGCACAAGAACAAGGCTGCAAGAATCTTGTCTAATGCTACGTGGTGTATGGAGCATATTTATTTCCCAAGCGATTGGAAGAACCGCTGGCCGGAGTTTTATGCAGCACTGAGCAAGTACCAGAAGGAAGGCAAGAACACACATGATGATGCTCCGGATGCTTTGACCGGCGTGTGTGAGGACATCGTGGAGGTGGCAAGGCCTAAACCGATGCGCGTCAACTATTAAGAGAGGTGAAAAAATGCGTAATGATAAACATGGATTATACAAAATGCTGGAAGATGGCTATGAAGGCTGCGGAGGCTTTCTTGACGGCAGTTATTTAACCCAGCACCCGCGTGAGGATGCAGGAAAGTACGGCATGAGGCGTGAGCTGGCGTACTACCTTAACTATCTGGCACCCTGCGTTAATGCTCATGTAGCGCCAATCTTCAAGACGTTGGCAGTGCGTGACTGGAGCGGCGCAGGCTCGGAGCTGTGGGAAACCTTCAGTAAGGATGTTGACTTCTTGGGCACCAGCATCCAGAACCTTATGAAGCAGGCTGCCTGCAGTGCGAAGCTGCAGGGTGTCGCTTATATCGTTATGGATAAGGCGCAAGGCGATACCGAGGATATGCGCGTGGCAGATTTGGAAGCGGACCGCAATAATCTGCCTTACGCTTTTGTGGTTAACCTTAATGCCGTAAAGGAAATCTGTCAGGATAAGCTGGGACGTATCACAAAGTTTGTTTTCGTAGAGCCTGATACATATCAGGAACAGACGATGGCGACACGCACGCTGACGTCAGAAGGCTGGGAGCTTATCGACAGCAAAGGCAAGCACAGCGGAACCTGGAATCTTGGGCGCGTACCGGTTATTCCTCTGGTTAGCAAAGTGAGGAATAGTCATAATCCTTTCCCGCCTAGTGAATTCCTCAGCGTAGCTAAAACGAACCTTGCTATCTACAATATGTGCAGCTGGTTGGCTGACATCCTGGTAAATCAGACCTTCAGCGTACTGTGTTACCCTTCGAGTGACCCGGACAGCATCAATATCGGCACCAACAATGCGTTGGGATATCCTCCGGAGAGCAGCCACGCACCTGCGTTCATCGCTCCGCCTGACGGTCCTGCAACGGTGCTGGCAGCGCAGATTGCTACGCTGCAGCAGGAGATTTACCGCATGGCAGTTGTTGTCAACGTTACCGGTTCCAGCAAGCAGCAGAGCGGGCAGGCTAAGGCGTGGGACTACGAAGCGACAAATCAGATTCTATCCGATTTTGCAGACCTCGTGGAAGCAGCGGAAGAGAATCTGGCAAGGCTGTTCAGTATCTGGACCGGTGTGCCGCTGGAATACAGTGTGAACTACCCGAATGACTTCAAAATCAGTGAGGTTGAGCAGGAGCTTGCTAATGCTGAAATTGCTAAAGGCTTGAACTTTGGCGATGAATTTAACATGGAAGTATTCAAGCGCGTTCTTACCAGCTATCTGCCGGAGCTTAAGGCTGATGATTTTGACGCACTGGTGAAGACCTACGAAGAGCACTTGGAGCAGGAAAAGCTGGATTATAGCCATGCTTTTGGTAATAATGGCGGTGGCGATGATGGCGACGACGGACAGACTGGCGCAGCTGATTAACAAACTGAATAAAAGCTGGCGCAGGGATGCTAAAAAAGCAGTAGCTTACTTACAAAGGCTGATTGCTAGTGGCATGAAGTTTGAAGAGGCACTGGATAATGTGCAGCGCCACTATGGTAAGCTGTTTACGCTACCGGAACTGAAGCCTGCGCTTGTAGAGGCTGCAGCTTATGCTTATGGTATCGTTCCGACTATGCTGACTAAAGCGCAAGTAGAAAGCATGGGCGGAGAGCTGGCCGATAAGTGGGATGAAAGCGGCATGACGCTATCAGAAAAGCTGCATGGCGTAGGCGTGAAAATGCGCGGTGCCATTGTAAGCACCCTGCAGGAGCAGATGCGCCGGAACAAGACCTGGACTGAAGCTGCAAGGGCGTTGTATGACGGTTATGGCGAAGATGGTCAAAACGTATATAACGGCGGCAAGGATATTATCAGCAGGCAGGACCTGCCGAAATATCTGCAGAAGGTAAGGATGGCTACCGGCAACGACCTGCAGGCATTGGCTGAACAAAGGCAGGCCATTGACAAAATCAATCGTCTGGCCAGAAATGGCGCTCCCAACAAGGCGCTGCAGGCAGCCTACAATGAATTGATGGAAGCAGTACAAAAAGGAAACGAAAAGGCTATTGAAAAGGCCGTGGAAGTTGCTGTCAATGAAAAATCCCGCTATGTTGCCGAACGTATCACCAGAACTGAGATGGCGAGAGCATGGGCTGATGGCTTCATAGCTAAGATGCAAAAAGACGCTGATATTGTGGCTGTGAAATTCAAATTAAGCAGCCGTCACCCTGTTTTCGACATCTGCGATATGTACGCCAAAGCTGATATGTATGGGTTGGGTGCAGGTATATATCCCAAGGATAAGCTGCCGCCTTTGCCAGTGCACCCGCATTGCTTATGCCGGTACGTGGAAGTCATTGAAGGCGAAGTTGATATGCAGCAGCAGCGCGACCAGGTGCGGGAAGCTGGCGATAAATGGCTGAATAGCTTGCCGGAGTCACGCAGGGCGCAGGTGCTGGGGCGTGACGGTTTGAAGGCGTGGAAAGATGGTGAAGACTGGCGCAAGTATATGCGTGGTTATGCTGGACTGCGGGAAGCGGAGAGCAGGCTGAGTGATTTGTCGGCAGGTGCTATATCTGGCGCTTTGAATGATAAGAACGACCCAGATTATACTAGACGTTATGAGCATGCGGAAAAATATTATGAAGCACGTCGCAAGAATGGTATACATGCTTTTGTTAATAAAATACACAAAAATACAGGGTATCCTAAAAAGCGTCTGGAAAGCATTTTTAAACATGTATTTATTAATGAGTACGATTTAGCTGATGGACATCATCGTTTTTATCCGAACTTTGAAATGTCACAATCTTTTCAAAGACTTTTGGAAGGTAAAAATATTCAAGAACATGATGTATTGATGCTTAAACATGAACATTTAGAATTTGCTATTATGAAAAAAATAGGGTATAATTACGATGAAGCACATGATTTAACCAATACGAAATATAATTACTCACTAGCTGAAAGGTACTGGAGAGAAAAAAATGTTGACGCTTGAATTATTAAAATTAACAGATGAATACGTACAATACAAGTTTTTCCCCGAAGATGATAAAAGTAATTTTGGTATTGTACAGGTTGATGTTAAAGAGCCTGCAAAGCGTTTTGTTGTACAAGATGCCAAGAATGTTTCTGGAATGTATAAAGGGATGGCAATGGTCAGGGTTAGCTTGCTTGTAAAAAATGGTGAGTTCCCGCAGACTAGCGCTTGTGCTTGGTGTTGACGATTTAGAAAGATAAATATAGGTTTACAAGCAGATTTTGAGCGAAAACTCAGAGTCTGCTTTTTCATTGGGGATGTAATAATTTAACATCGTTAATCAAGCACGTGTAACAGCGTGCTTTTTTATTGCCCAGGAGAGGGCACAATATAGGGCGGAGGCCCATGATATGGAGGTATCAGAACAATGGAGATGAAACAGGTTTACGAAGCACTGGAAAAAGTTGAGAACGGTGCTGACCTCATCGCTGCTATCAAAGGCGAAATTAACGCTCTCAACAACGAAGCTAAGAAGCACCGCACGGCAGGAGAGCAGAGTGCGACAAAGCTGAAAAGCATCTTGGAGGCTGTTGGTTTGGACGATGGTGACGATGTGGTAGACAAAGCCAAGGGACTCAAGACTACATTAGACCAATTTGCCCAGGGCGGCAAAAAGCCTGATGAGGTCGCAAAGCAGATTGCTGACTTAACCGCACAGGTTGGCAAGGTCACTAAGCAGCTGGCTGATATGACCGAAACCGCGAAGGCAGAAAAGACCAAGCGTCTTGACGGCATGAAGATGGCTAAGGCTGTTGAGCTGCTGACCAAGGGCAACGCTGCGAGCCCGCAGAACATGGCTAAGCTGCTGGAAGGCAGCATCGTTGTCAAAGACGATGAAAGCCTTGCCTATACCGGCAGCGACGGCAAAGAAATCAGCCTGGAAGATGGTGTTAACGGCTGGCTGAAGGAGAACAGCTGGGCAGTTAAGGCCAATGGCGCAGGCGGTGGCGGTAGCAATGGCGGTGGCGGCGGTTCTGATGATCCGTTCCTCTGTGGCTTTAATTCTTAATGACGAAAGAGAGGATTTTTTATTATGGCTATTAACTATGCAGATAAGTATAGCGCAAAAATTGACGAGCGCTTCAAGACTGGCGCTCTGACCGCTCCGGCAATCAACAACGATTATGATTTCACCGGTGTGCAGACTGTAAAGGTTTACTCTATCCCTACTGCCGGCATGAATGATTACACTTCTACCGGCGCAAACCGTTATGGTACCCCGGCAGAGCTGGAGGATTCCGTTCAGGAGCTGACCTTGACTAAGGACCGTTCCTTCACCTTCACCATCGACAAGAGCAACTATCAGGATACCGGTATGCTGAAAGAGGCCGGTGCAGCATTACAGCGTCAGATTGACGAGGTAATTATTCCGGAGCTGGATATTTATCGTCTGGCAAAAATCGCTGAAGGCGCTAAGAACAGTGCAACCGCTGCAGTTACCAAGGCTAACGCTTACAGCGCCTTCCTGGACGGCACCGAAAAGCTGACCGACGAGAAAGCGCCTTTAGGTAATCGTATCGCTTATGTGGCTGCGTCTTACTTCAAGCTGCTGAAGCAGGATGAATCCTTCATCAAGGCTTCTGACCTGGCACAAAATATGCTGGTAAAAGGTCAGGTTGGTATGGTAGACGGCATTCCTATTATCGTTGTACCTGCATCCTACATGCCGGCGAAAACTGCGTTTATCATTACCAATCCTATCGCCTGCTGTGCTCCTGTTAAGCTGGCAGATTATAAGATTCATGATAACCCGCCCGGTATCAACGGCTGGTTGGTTGAAGGCCGTGTGCGCTATGATGCATTCGTTCTGGAAAACAAGAAAGGTGCTATCTACGTACATAAGACTGCTGCATAATAATGAAAAGCGTAGGAATTACGCGCGAATTTGATAAGCTGGTGCGTGCTTTCGAGGCCGCACCGGTCCAAACGCGCGACATGGTACGCAGACAGGTGAAGATGGCCGTCAGAGATGTCAGGGAATATGCGCGTGACCATCATCGGTTCGTTACCAGAAGCGGTATGACTGAAAAAAGCATTATGAGCGAAGTGAAGGAGAACCAAGGCACTGTTTATCTTGGAAGCAGTACAGCTGTATTCCAGCACGAAGGCACTAAGGCGCATTTGATTGTACCACGCAGTAAAAAGGTGCTGCGCTTTGCCGTAAACAAGGAATTTGTCTTCAGCAAGCGTGTGCGTCACCCCGGCATAAAGGCGGACCCTTTTCTTTATACGGCAGCTGATGTTATGCAGCCTGTTATTGTCAGCAGATTTGCCAAGGCTTTAGACAGTCTGCTGGGAGGTTTATAATGGATTACATTGATTTTGGAGATATACAGGACGCGGTGCTGGATTGCAAATATGAGGATATTGTCTATGGCAATGAAATCATAAACAGCCTGGCAAGCAGGCTGAAGGTAACCGATATCCCCGAGCCTGTACCTTACATAGTCAAGCGCTTGGGCGTTGTGGCTGCCTGCTATAACAGATGTCTGCTGCAGACCGGCACAGACCCTACAACCGTATTCAACGGCGCTGGCGGTGTAGAAAACAGCGATATATACGCACAGAAGCTGAAGCTGTACAAGGCTGAGATGGAACGCCTTATGGCAAGTATTACAGCTGCTGATTTTGGCGTCACCGGAGGGCAGGGGAGAGCAAGTATTCCTCTGTATCGCTCATGAGCAGACGTACCGAGATCACAGATGTTATCATGGGACTTTTACAGGACCAGATACCGGAAGTGCATTGGAGCAGCCTCGTTACCGGTGCCGGCCGTGGCAATAAGCTGGAAGGCACTGTGAGCTGTGACCGTATCACCTATGTGGAGATGACTAAGAGCGGACGCAAGGGCGTACTGACATACAGCATCTACCTGTTGGATACGGCAAGCGTTGAAGGCGTCGATGCCTTGGCTGATAAGCTGGATGCCTTGCTGACGCATTATCACGATTTAGGCGGCTGGTGTATTGACAGCCAGGTTAAAGAAATCGTTTTTGGCGTGGCGCAGGGCAAGGCTGATGCAGGCATGGCGCTGATTACCTATGAAGTTTATTTTGATTGTTAGGAGGAACAGATATGAGTGAATATACTTTCCCAACCCGCACCGATGCGACCAGCACTGCGACTGCGGGCAAAGATTATTTGATTTACCTGAATACCGGCACTACCGAAGCAGCTCCGACCTGGACTCTTCTGGGTGGCCAGCGCAGCGGTGATTTGAACCGTGAAGCTGACGAGATTGATGCTTCCCATAAGACTTCCGGTGGTTGGAAATCTACTCTGCCAGGTTTGCGCAGCTGGTCTATCGACCTTGAAACCGTTTACCTTGCGGGTGATACCGGTGCCAAGTTCTTGGAGGCTGCTTTTTTGGCAGGCAAGCAGGTGCATGTTAAATTTGAATATCCGGATAAGAGCTTTGTTACCGGTTGGGGTTCTATTACTGAATGCTCTCTGAGCACTCCGCATGATGATGTTGCTACTCTTAAAGGCACCATCAGCGGCGATGGTCCCCTCAGCGAACAGAGCAAGGGCTGATTCTTAAAATAAGGCTGGCACTTAGCTGGCCTTTTTCTTATATGGAGGATAACGAATGAAAAAGATTGACATTAAGGCTTTTGGTGAAGGTCAGCAGATTTGGTTTAATATCGGTCGCCTGCGCCGTGTAGAGGACATGTTGAAATGTCCGATTGGCGAGGTGCTGCAGGACGCTGACAAGCTGAGTCTGAAGAATCTGCTGGTACTGCTGAGCGTAGGCATGAGCCAGAACGGCAATAAGACTGAACAGTATTATGCTGAAAAGATTGATGAGGCCATGGAAAACGGCTACAGCATTGCCGATATCCAGCTGCCTGTTGTGAAGGCTGTGGCTGCCAGCGGTATTTTAGGCGTGGGAGCTTATTATCAACTGTTCCCGGACGAGCTGACTGATGAGCAGAAGGCTGATATTGAATACGAAAAAAACTAATTAGCGAGGGTGGTGGCTGCGTATCTATGCGGACATGGTACAATGCAGCTAAAACCCTTGCTTTTGGTGAATTAAGGCTCAAACCTTGGGAGCTTGACAGGCTTTCGGTGTTTGAGTTTAACGACATGGTCGATGCATGTAATGAAATAAGAATGGCAAAGCGGTGGGAAACGGCTTATTGGGTAGCTAACATCATTTCCACGCATCTCCGCAAGCCTGCCAAAGCAGGTACACTGATGCGGCCATTCCTGAAGCAGAAGACCAAAGAAGAGCAGGCAAGGGAGCGGGAACGCTTCTATGCTGATTTTGAGCGTCAGAGGAAGGAGGCAGGCAATGGCAAATAAAGAAATATCCGTCAAAATTACAGCGGATAGCAAACAGGCTGAGCAAGGCTTCAGCAGAACTGCAGCAGCAGTAGAAGCTGCAGGTGAAGCTGCCGGCAGAATGTCCGCAAAAATGAGCAAATCGACAGCTATTCTTACCGATATTGCCAAAATGTTTCAGCAGCTGAATTCTGACGTGAAAGCAATGCGCAAGAGTTTGGACAGCATCGACAGCAAGAATGTACGGCGTGTAGGTGATGATCTGGAAACTGTCAGCAAGCAGTCCAAAAAGGCAACCAGCGGAATAAAAGGCTTTGCTGATAAATGCAATAAGATGACCGGAGCGCTTAGCGCTATTGCTGCAGTGCAGTTAGGCAGCGTCTTCACCGGTATGGCGGGCGGTATTCTTAATATGGGTATAGCATCTGTACAGGCTGCAGCACAGATGCGTCAGTATGAGATTGCCTTTCAGACCATGCTGAAATCTGCTGAGGCAGGTACGCAGATGCTGAGGGATTTACAGCAGTTTGCTGCAGAAACACCCTTCGACGTACCCGGTGTTGTAAGCGCAGGTCAGCAGCTGATGGCGTTCGGCTTTAAGGCTGAAGAGATTATCCCTATGCTTACGAATTTAGGCGATGCAGCCAGCGGTTTAGGCTTAGGGACTGAAGGCGTGAGCCGTCTTGCATACGCATTAGGGCAGATGCAGACTAGCGGTAAGCTCAATGCTCAGGACATGATGCAGCTTACCAGCGCGGGTATTTCGGCATGGGATATGCTGGCGCAGGCTGCAGGCAAAACAGTAGCTGAAATGAAGGACCTTTGCTCTAAAGGCGCTATTGACTCTAAAGCGGCTGTGCAGACCATTGTAGCAGGCATGAATGAACAGTTCGGCGGCATGATGGCCAAGACTTCGGACGAGGTTGCCGGTCTTCTGGCTAACATCAAAGAAACTGCCGGCAACACTTCCGCTGCTGTAGGCAAATATCTGACGGAAGCCTTTAACATCAAGGGTATCTTAAAGGATGTGTCTGACAGACTGGGAGAGTTTCAGCAGAAGATGCAGACGGCTACAGAGCAGGGCAAGAGCATGGGCGACGTCATCAAAGAGTGCGTGCCTGCTCCTGTTATCGCTGTAATAGGTGCATTTGCTGCAGTGCTTGTTGTTGTATCGGTTGCAGCCGTAGCGACGTTAGGCGCGGTGCTGGGACTTTCTGCAGGTATTGTGGCTGCTGGTGCTGCAATCGGTGCTGCTATTGCGCTGATAATCGTCTATTGGGATGATTTGGCTAATGCGGTAAAGGCAGCTGTCCAGGGTATACTTGATACTGTTGTTATCATCGGTACTGCTGTTACAGAAGCTATTCTGGGCGTTGTACGGTGGATTCTTGATACGATAGGCGATATGTGGGCAGATATTATAGGTGACCATAATAATTGGTTTAACGATTTTGCCGATATGCTTGGCGATGCTATGGATGCTGTGGAAGATTTCGCCAGAAAGGCTATAGCTTGGTTTGATGAAGTTTTTGCAGCAAAGCAAAGAGCAACGGCTACAGAAAGTTCAGCTGATGATGGTCATGGTGGTGCCGGTGGCAGCTATGGTGATGATTCTTCTGCTGAAAAGCCTGAAAAACGACCTGCGATACCCAAAAGGCCGCTTATAATCCCAAGCAGAGATACCAATGTAGCTAGAACAGGTGGCAATAGCCGAAATGAGAATTTTGCCTTGAAAGCCGCGCAGGAAGAAAATAAGATTAAGCAAGAAAGGCTCAAAATAGAAAATGAATATGTGCGCTTAAAATTAAAAAAGGAAAAAGATTTGTTTGAAGCTCAAAATGCTATTGCAAAAAAGTATGGTACTGACGCTCAAAAGTTAAGCATAGAACTTGCAGAAATTGAGTTTAAGAAAAAACAGGAGCTGCAGGAAGAGAAACTGGCCTACACGGAACAGATGCTTGCTGCTGAAAATGCACTTAAGGAAGCGCAGCTGCGTGGAGCTTCCCAAAAAGAGCTGGACATGCTTAAGGAAAAGCTGGCTTTGCTTAAGGAAACCCATCAATATACGATTGATAACATCAATCAGACTGCTGCTAATCAAGCTGCTACTGCTCAAACTGGTTATAATAACCAGAAAATCGGTTGGCAGGCTAATTATAATGCTTCTGGTACTGTTGGACAGATGACGATGGCTAACGGTAAGTGGAAAGAAGAAGCTACTGAATCTGTGAATAGTAGTCCTTGGCTAGACGATAAACTAAAATTGGAAGCGCTGACTGCAATCAATCAGAAATACGATGAGCAACAGCAGAAAATCAATACCATAAGCAAGATTCAGCAGACTAGCAATCAGCTGGCGAAGGATTTTTCCGGTGCTATAACTGACTGGATTACCGGAGCTCAGAGCTTCGGAGATGCTATGAAAAACATTCTGCAGCAACTTATTGCACAGCTTATCCAGGCTGCTATTTACGCAACTATCGTAGCTGCCTGCACTGGCGGCGGTGGTGGCTTTGCTGCGCGTTGGAAGGGTGCTTTCGGCAAAGGCCTTGCAACAGGTGGTTCGGTTGATGGCCCCGGTACCGGTACGAGTGATAGCATACCTGCAATGCTCTCTAATGGCGAGTACGTGCTGAATGCTCAGGCTGTAGACCGTTTGGGCGTACCGTTCCTTAATGGCCTGAATACGGGACGTTTGAGAGGATTTGCCAGCGGTGGTCTTGTCGGTTCCGGCGGTGTTGCCGGTTATAAGGCAGAACGTGGCAGCAATAGCGGGCAGGTCCAGAGTGTTAATCTGTCTATGAATGTTTCTGCAATGGATGCTTCCAGCTTTGGCGATTTCCTTAATCGTGGCGGGCTGGATGTTGTTCGTCAGGCATTGTATGACAATAACCGCAATTTCGCGAGCGAGGCAGGTGTGTGGTAATGGGATATAGTAAGTTTCCGGATATCAGGCGGTTTTCATGGGAAAGCTCTAAACAACAGAGCTGGAATACTACCGTACAAAAATCTGCCTCTGGGCGCATAAGAACAATGACCAATCAGCTATATCCGGCATGGACCATCAAGGCCAGTTATAATGCTTTGACGGATGAGGAAACTCGACAACTATTGGGCTTCGTCGCTGAAAGAAAAGGGCGGTATGAACCATTCCTTTGGCTAGATCCGGAAGATTATAGGGCTACAGGTGTAACTTTGGTTAATACTAACGGCTATTACCAGGCGCTTATGAATGTAGGCGGTTATGTTGAACCGGTAGAACATATTGAGCATGTGACGGTGTATGTTGATGGTGTTAAACAAGCTGATAGTGCATATAGTGTAGAAGATGGTGCTATAAAGTTTAAGACAGCTCCTAATGGTACTGTTACGGCGGATTACACATATTATTGGCTAGTGCATTTCAGTGAAGATGGTATAACCATTAACAAAATCTTCGATAACATAAATAAAGCATCTATAACATTGGAGGTGGTACGATGAAATCAGTAAGCGAAGAACTATCTAATTACCTGAACCGGGAAAAGAATATGATATGCAATGATTTGATTGAACTGCACCTGGCTGATGGAACTGTGCTTTATTATACAAATGCCGATAAAACTGTTGAATATAACGGCAACATATACAAGCATAATGAGCTGCTGCTGCAACGCCAACAGGTGAAAATCAATGATTGCCTTGTAGTTGATACTATGACAGTAACAGTTTTTGCTAAAAATGATGCAAAGATTGGTAACAAAGGCATTATGCTGGCGGCGCATGACGGAACCCTGGATAGAGCGACTTTGCAGCTTAAACGATGCTTTTTTGACAGTGATTTTAACATTTTGGATGTTCTGGGTGTGTTTGGCGGTAATGTGGAAGTAAAAAAATGCGCCGGACTGCGGCTAGAATTGACTGTTAAGGCCAAGACACAAGGACTGAGTCAAGAATTTCCGCGCCGAAAATACTATCCGCAAGGTGCTTATACAACAACCGGCGGCAAGGTGACAGCAAGCAGTAATGACAGTGAAAGCTGTATTATTGCTCCGTTTGTGCCGCTTAAGGAGGTGCTTTTATGAGCATAAAAAGCGAAGCCTACACATGGCTTGGCACCCCTCATGTTAACGGCGCCAAAGTCAAAGGCAAGGGCGTGGACTGTGGTATGCTCTTAATTGGCTGTCTGGAAGGTGCTGGATGCTGTCAAAAGGATAGTATCCAAATTAAGCCATACAGCAACGAATGGCACCTACACCATAGCGAAGAATGGTTCAAAGCCTACGTTGAAAAATATTGTATCGAAATCAAGCTAGGAGAAATTCGCGAAGGAGACTTCTTACTTTACCAGTTTGGCCGCTGCTGCAGTCATGGAGCAGTATACGTCGGCGAAAACAAGATAATTCATGCTGTTGTTGAGCAAGGCGTAATATTGTCGCGCATGGATGACATAATGCTCTACGATAAAAAAGGCAAAAGCAGACTGAGACACGCTTATAGATATAGGGGGCCAAAATATGGGACTATTTAAAACTACCAACATAACCACCAGAGCTGACAAAATTTCTAGCTTTAATATAGCCACGGCGGAATTTGGAGCACCGGTCCCTGAAATACTTGGCACAACGCGTATCTCTGGCAACGTGCTTTACTATGATGACTTCACAGCCCATGAGCACCGCGAGACGCACCGAACAGGAAAAGGTGGCGGCGGTAGTAAACAGACCACTATTACCTACACCTACACTGTAGCTATCATCATGGGGCTATGCGAAGGAGAAATTTATGGCATAGGCAAGGTATGGATAGGCAAAGAAATTTACACCTACCCACATGTCAATATTGGAATGACGCTCTTTAATGGTACAAGCGATCAAGATCCTTGGGGATACCTAATATCAAGACATCCGGATAAAGCTCTCGCCTATCCGGGTCTCGCCTACATGGCTGGCGTAATCGATCTAGGAGATAATGCCAGCATGCCAAACTTCAATTTTGAAGTAATCGGCAAATTAACGAATACCGGAGATGGCATAGACGTCAACCCCGCAGACTACATAAAATTCGTACTAGAAAAAGTAGGCATGGGCGAAGTTGAAATTGACGGGCTAGACAATTATCGAGCATACTGCGCGGCTGCTGATATATTGATTAGCACACCGAGCGACGATACAGATGCCAAAGCAGCCAGAGAAATAGTTAACGAAATCGCCTCACTCACCAATTCATACATGTTTTGGAGCAACGACCGATTTAAAATTGTACCCAGAGAAGACCGTCAAGTCGGCTCATGGATGCCAAACAAGTCCATCATGTACAATCTAACCCCTGATGACTTTTTGCCACAAAGCGATGGCTCCTGCATAAGTTACAGCCGCAAAGATAGCTCAGAACTATACAACCGCTTCACTGTAGAATTTATCAACAGAGCCAACGGCTACGAAAAGGAAAGCGTCAGCTATGAGGATACTGCTGACATTGCCGATTTTGGGGTCAGGCAGGCAGGAACAATTAAAGCTCACTATGTCTACACCAAGACGAGAGCGGTAATGCTTGCCGAAGCAGCTGCACGAAAAAATAAATACGAACGCAACAAATACACCTTTAAATTAGGCTGGGCGTTCTGCAGGCTGGAGCCGGGCGACCTCATTACACTAACAGACCCAGCCCTTGGCATCGATAACCTCCCTGCTATGATTGACAGCTTAACCGAGAGTGTTACAGGCGAGCTCACAATTACTGCAATCAGCAGGCCTCCTGGCAATTACGAACAAGCAACATTTGATGTCCATGAAAACGAACGTCCCTATATTGACTTTAACCTTGACCCCGGCAGCATCTCTACACCATCCATATTTCAGCCAGATACATCTTTGATGTATGGGGATAACGAGGTGTGGATAGGAGCCTACGGCGAAAATCAATATTGGGGCGGGTGCAATGTATGGGCATCAAATAACAATACAGGATACAAACTTATAGGCACCATAAACCAAGGAGCCCGCATTGGTTATCTAGTAAAAGACATGTCTGAAACAGACACTGAGCTCGAAGTTAGCATAAACAGCCAGCTCGTTAGTGGTACGTTAGAAGATGCCGAGAAGGGCAATACGTTGCTCTGGATGAACGGCGAGTCTATGTCCTACACCACAGCGACACTACTCGAAAACGGGAATTTCTTACTGTCAGGCATCATTAGAGGCCAGTACAACACTACACCCGTAAAGCATTATGCCAAGACTCAAATCACCAGGTGCGACGATGCGTTAATTAGGTGCAATTTCTTGTACAGCGATATAGGCCAGCAAATCTATTTTAAATTTACATCATTTAACGTGTTAATGGGCAATGAGCAAAGCCTTGCGGATGTACCCTACTACACTCGCATTATCCAAAAAAGAGACGCCCAACCACCGGATGTTACGGCCCTAGAATGTACGAGATTATCTACAGGCACAAGGCAGTTTTGGTGGACCTTTAAATATCCTACACCGAATGATGTTGAAGGGTTTGAACTTAGATATAATCAGGGCCCTAATGTCACATGGGATACGGGCATACCCCTGCACACCGGTCTAATCACAGAGCAGCCGTTCGAGACCGAAGCGCTGCGTCAAGGTGTCCATACAATCATGATTAAGGCAGTAGATAACACCGGCAACTACAGCAAAGGCGTCGCTAGTGTGATAGCTAACCTCGGCGACCCGCTGGAGGAAAATGTTTTATATAAAGCAAATGCCTCTGAAAATGTCTGGAGCAACTGCATGCACACCGGAGCAACGAACGCCGAAGGAAATTTAATGTCAAGTAGCGACTCTTACTACTGGCCTGACAGCAATACACCTATGTGGACCAAAGCTGACGCACTCCATTGGAGCGAGTCTTACAAGTATTTTGAACTAAGCTTCCAAGTGTTTGCCCCTGCATCAGGCCAAATGTGGCTAAAATACGATATAGAAGGCCCGTGTGAAATCGAATATAGATTAGTTGGCAAAGATGGCTACTGGATGGACGAAAAAACTCCATTTTGGGGAGGCGACGAGTCTTGGGCAAGCTGGGTAGACTCAAAAGAAATGCTCAAACCCTATACTGGCAAATCAATGGTTAACGCCGGAGACACCATACAGGTTTTTATAAAAGCACCCAATAATGTTTCCGAGCCAACAGTCATCAAAGAGCTGACCCTGATAATCGATGTACCTGACCGGCAAGAGCATTTTGAGGATATAACAGTACCGTTAAGCGGCTTATTGCTCCCGATAGCAACACCAAATTACTATACAACTGCAGTGCGCATCGATGCAGTGCAAAACAGCAACATAGCTGTGGCAAGGGCGGCGGTGATAAATCGCAACCCGTGCATGATTAAGCTAGTAGATATTAACGGTCAGCCTGTTTCGGCTACCGTCGATGTCACCTGGCAAGGCTTTGTAAAGGAGGTTATTTAGATGTCAAATCCACTGAAGGCGCTAATCGAATTTACTAGCGCATATCAACAATATGCAACCAAGGATGGACAAGCAAACCCTGCAGCGACAACTCATGCGCAAATGCAGGAGCTATTCAAAAACTGGTCTGAAATCCTTGCTGCACTAACCAACAGTATTTGGCAGCCGTCAAAAATCTATTCTGTTGGTCAGATTGTGAGCTCGCCCAACATGCAACCCAACACGTCAGCCATTTGTGTAACCACCGGCACTAGCGGAAGTTCCGAGCCAGAATGGGAACAAGAAGGCACAACCGTAATCGATAACGGCGTGACCTGGAACAAAATTTCCACCATTGGCCTAGCCATTACTATTACCGATGGCCTGGCAACCATTAAATCGCCTTTAGGTGATAGCGTGTTATTTGACCAAATCAAAGTGGACAAATTAAGCAGCAATTTGGGCATTACCATTGCGGACGGTGGCGTACCAACTGCATCTGCTAATGACAATAATGTGCCTACTACGGGCTGGGTGCGCACACTCATCGAAGCAAATGCATCGACCTTCGCGCCAAAGCCCTGCTACAATCGCAGACTTATCCGCGTAGATGATGGCAGCGTGAAGCTATACTGGCGTGATCCCGAAGACACAATTGCTGACGGCAACGTAATTGCAACCTGGACAAAAACAGTTATCGTTAAAAAGTTGGGCGCCTATCCAGCTGACCCGACCGACGGTGTCGTAGTAGCAACAAACACAACCAAAAACCTGTATGCCGACACGCCCTATATCGACCGCGGCGAAACAGACGGCTATTTATACAGGGCATTCCCGTACAACCAGGAAAGCTATTCTAGTAGCGAGCTAAATAAATTCGAGTTTTTCAGCTATGCTATTTACATTGATGAGTCTGACCCAGTGGAAGCAAGCTGCGTGCACAAAGTGCCTGGCTACGACAATTACTTTTTAGATAATTGCTTTATGAATTTCGTCGACGACGAATTCTACTGGGGTGGCTGGAAAGACGAGCCATGGCTTCCCAAGCCTTGCATGCTTAAATACTCTGGTGAAGTGGATTATTACTTAAATCAGGATGACTACACCAAGAAAGAAGACGGAGCGACAGCTAGCGATGTAACCAAAACAGCCTACGAAGGTAACGCTATGATGGAATGGGGCCCGATTTTTACCAAAGTTAAACGTGAAGGCAAACGCCTATACATCTATGCAGCCAGCCATAAGCTCGATGATGAATACGAATGCTACTCATGCCTTAAAAGTGATGGCTCCTATAGCGATCATTTCTACATGCCAATCTATGAGGGCAGCGTTATCAACAGCAAGCTCCGCTCTATGTCTACAAGAGCAAAACCTACAGCAAGTACCACGGCAGAAAACGAAGCTGTATACGCAGCTAATAATGGCGCCAACTGGACCACCACCGTATGGGCAGACGAGCAGCTAATGCAAATAATGGGCGTTATCCTTTTTGGACGACTCAATTTCCAAGTGGCATGCGGCTATAGCTGCGGCTCCAGTACCAGTGCACTGACCCACAACTGCGGCAGCGGTGATGCCAAAGGCATGTTTTATGGTAAGGCTTCAACCAGCGCTTACGCCACTAAGTTTTTCGGAATGGAGAATTGGTGGGGCCATCGTTGGCGACGTCCTAACGGATTGATGCTGATAAACTATACCGTGTATGTCAAGATGACTCGACATACTGGCGACGGCTCCACGGCTACGGACTACAATCGTACCGGCGCAGGCTATATCAATACTGGCTTAACCATACCGAGCGCGAGCGAAAGCTACATCAAGCAGACGCACGGAGAAAAGCTTGGCGCATTTGTGCCTAAAATTGTATCTGGCAGCTCGGCTACTACCTATTTTTGCGACGCCTGCTGGTCTGCATCAGGAACCACAATGCTGCTTCTCGGCGGCAGCGTCTATGGCGGGACGCCTGCTGGTCTCTTTGCCTTCAATGTGAGCACTGCTCCGTCGATCGCGGCTTGGGACTTCGGGGCCTCCGTTTCTTACAAACCCTTTTAGAGAGGGGTACAGGGGAGATACCTCTCCCCTGTAAGTGATTCAAGCTTATACAATTAAAATTTTTTAGGGACTGGGAAGGCGAAATGCTCTGTTGGCTGATTCTCGGCGGCAGCGTCAATAACGGGACGCATGCTGGTCTCTTTGCCTTCAATGTGAACAATGCTCCGTCGAACGCGAATTGGAACAACGGGGCCTCCTAATTATAGCTAACCTAAATAGAAAATATATTTTTAATGCCGACCCTCTTCCTCACACGAAAGTGGGAAAATTTGCCGTAAAAGGCGCGGGCGAGTACCAAAAGGAAAGTGCGCGAGGCTATAAGAAAAATGATAACTTATAATAACCTTTTTGAAAAAATCACGGATATAGAAAATATTAAACTGGCTATACCTGAAGCAGCCAAGAAAAAACGCAAAAAGCTTGCTGTACGGCGAGCCCTTAAAAATTTAGATTTAGTAGCAGAAGCTACTGCACAAAAGCTAAAAAATGGCACTTGGAGGCCCAAGGCTATCCATGACGTCAGGCAGATAAACGATGGCATTGCCCTCAAAAAGCGAAATATCGTATGCCCTGAGTTTGTCCGAGAGCAGATAGTGCATCATGCCATATTACGAGTATGCGGCCCCTTATTTATGAAAAAGTTTTATCACTATTCATTCGGCAGTGTACCCGGCAAAGGCAAAGAGAAAGCAATAAAAGCTATTTTTAAAGCAATACAGGACCATAGAAAAGCAAAATACTATACCGTACTTGACGTACATCATTTCTTCGAGAGTGTAGAGCCTCTAGTAGCTTTTAGAGCAATTCGTAGAACAATAAGCGATAAGAAAGTTTTGCTTCTATTCTTTTTAATTTTGCACAATAATCTTGCTCGGTGGCCGAATGGTACCATAAAAAGAGATGGTTTACTTATGGGTATGTATACATCGCCATGGATAGGTAATATTGTGCTAGACCCAGTGGATCACATCCTAAAAGACGACCATGGCATGTATTTTGTGGCGCGCTATATGGATGACATTATTATAATCCATAGCAATAAGCGCAAGATGTTAAAGGCAATAACGGCAGCCGAAGATTATCTTAAAAGCATTGGCCTACAATTAAAGCAACAACCTGCTATCCATAAGGTTGATGATGTACCTATATCCTACATAGGCGCAACCATCACAAGGGAAAAGGCAGTCATGCGTCCAGCTCCGTTTTTAAGAGCCAAGCGCACAGCAAAGCGACTTGCCAAAAAGAAAAAACTATCAGTGTATGACGCGAGAAAAATTTTATCTATGTCCGGGCAATTCAAGCATCTTAATACCCATCAGGCCTACAAGCGCTATATAGCTGCGTATGTCAGCAAGCGTAGATGTAGGCATATCGTGTCAAGGAAGGACCGTGAAAACAATGTTGTGGACAAAAAGCGAAAGCAATTCTAAGCCTGATACTATATTACAGCTTGGAGACGGGCGCATTCTAGTGCGCAAAAATATTACCGAGGAATTATCCGCAGAAGGCAATGTTAAATATTGCTATGAAGAGCGCATTATGACCTCAATGGAATACAGCATTTTGGCGGCCATGGATGCCAAAGAGGTAAAACGTGAGTCTGAAATTATTGACGAATACACCTTAAAGCTCATTGAAGAAGGAGTGATTTAATATGCGCACCATCGCAATAGTAATCAAACGCCTCTATGATAATGGAGAACTTAACAAAGATCAGTTGGCCCAAAGAGTCGAAAAAGGCACCCTTACTTTAGAGGAATATAAAGAAATCGTCAACAATTAACCAGGAAGGAGGCGAAGTTATGATGGCATTTGAAGTACTGGCAATGGGCCACGCAGCAAAATGCGGGACCAAGGGCGGCCGAAAAGGCGGCAAAGGCTCCAAGGGCGGCAAAGGTAAATAACTCTTTCCGAATTAGAAAAAGTTGCTAGGGACACTTTTGTCCCTAGCAAAACTAATGTTCTCGGCATAAATGTCACGAACATATTAAAAGCCGGATCATGGAGCAAACAATGAGCAATGACATTAAAGACATTTTAGAGCGAGCAGACCCGGAAAGGCTCGCTGACCAAAACCTACTTGAAATTTGCGACTTGGTAGAGGCAATGGCCGCCGTGATTAAAAGCCAGCAGGCCACTATCGAGCAGCAGAAAATTATCATCGACAGCATGGAGGCAAAAGAATGGACCTAAATACTGCCTACGAGGCATTCCTTGAAACCATGAGCAAGCTGGCCAGCGCCTTCCCTTTGAAGGCTATAATTAGCGCCATTCTTGCATTATTCATGCAAAAACACTTCTACCTCTTCCTGGGCTTTTCGCTTCTTGTATTTCTGGACGCCTTCACTCGCTGGATGGCGATCACCCACGATTACTTGGTAGAAATCGGAGACGACGACCCAAATATTTTCGAGGATATTCGGAGCATACCAAAGGCGAGAGCTGCAGGCCGCATCAGCTCCACGAAAATGAAGGAGCGCGGCTTGGGTAAGATAGCTGTATACGTTATTTGCGCTATAGTGGCGGCCGTTGGCGACCTCATGATGGGCCAAATAGGCACACCGCCCTGGCTTATCAATCTTGTAATAGGCTATCTAGTAGTAACCGAGGCCCTGAGCGTGGTAGAAAATCTGGCAGCGGCCGGGGCAGAAAACATGGGTAAGTTATTGGAAAAAATCAAAAGCAAAATTTAACCAGGAAGGGAGGAAGTAAAATGCTCAAAGGCATTGACGTGTCCGAAAATAACGGCCGCGTGAATTGGCAATTAGTCAAGAATGAAGGCATAGAATTTGCCATTATTAGGCTTGGATATGGCAGCGGGCATTTGGACTCTGAATTCTATCGGAATGTAAATGGCGCGCTGGCGGCGGGCATCAAAATTGGCATTTACTATTATTCCTACGCGCTCAACACCTACGGCGCAAGGAAAGAGGCTGAATTCGTCCTTCAAACCCTCAAAGATAGCGGCCTTCGTCCCGAGCGCTTGGAGTGCGGACTGTGGTATGATATGGAGGATGCAGACGGCTTCAAAGCCCGCCATGGCATGCCCTCCAATAGTGAAATCACAGCCATGTGCTCCCGCTTTATCTCTGACTTAAATGCGGCAGGCTATAGCTGTGGCATCTATGCAAGCCTTGACTGGCTGGAGAACAAAATCGAAACCCACAGGCTGGCCAAATATGTGCCATACTGGTGCGCCCAGTGGGGCAGCTCCTGTGACTGGCCTCGGGCCAAAATGTGGCAGTACACTGATGGGTACTATGTTGATGGCAAAGAGTTTGATGGGAATCTTTATTTTGACTGATTTTATAGTCAGGATAAGCTGTTTTTTGTCCAATATTTGTCCAATATTTTTTTAGAAACTTGTAGAACCAATTAAGCGATTTTAAAGCATAATAGCGGGAAACGCAGATAGCAAGCACCTTTTCAGCGTCCCCCAACTCTCTGTAAATCGCAATGAAATTATATTTTGTTAATTCGGGTACAAGAGGCCGTGAGTTCGAATCTCGCCGCCCCGACCAAATTTAAAACTTCAGGAACCGCATAAGAATGCGGTTCTTTTTGTTTTTGCGACTAAATACAGTATTTGAATTACTTTTTCCGTCAGGTGTGAGTAGTTTAAGAGGGGTACAAATTGTACCCCTTTCGGAATTATGCTCAAAATTCTCCTGCCATCAGCGTTCTGATATTTTTATTTTAAGCTCTTTAGTTTTTCTATACTCTTGAGAGAGTTATTCCACAAAGAATTAAGCTGATAAATAGCTATTTTATTCAATTTGGATAATCTTTCAGCAGGCGATATTCCTTCCCTGATATATTCTGCGTTCAAGCTTTCGAGATTGGCTAGAACTATAAGCTGTTCAATTGTAGCTTCATCACGTATATTACCTTTAGATTCAGAGTGCTGATTTCTCCATTGTTTTGCAGTTTGTCCGAACAAAGCAACATTTATCAAATCAGCTTCACTGGCATATTTACAAGCTATCTGCTGTGGAGTAAGATTAGGGATTAAATTCTCTTTTATCGCATCGGCATGAATACGGTAATTTGATTTTGTTATTTCGCGTTTTATATTCCAGTCTAGGGACTTGGCGTGGCTTTCATCAGCTTTTAATCGTTGATAATCTTTAATTATATACAACTTGAATTCCGGAGAAATCCAGGATGCGAATTCGAATGCTATATCGGAATGAGCATAAGTACCGCCGTAGCGTCCAGATTTAGATGTAATACCGATAGCATTAGTAGTGCTTATCCACTTTTGTGGTGTTAGAACAAAGCTGTTTTCGCCAGCTGCATTTTTAAACTGGTCGAATTCGACCAGTTTAAAATCAGGGTTATAAATCTTTTCCCATAATCCTAAAAATTCAATTGTACTTCTCGAACGTAACCAATTTTTAACAACATCTGCCAGAAATTCAGGATTGCGCTTTTTGGCTATATCCGTCAATGAAATATAATCTGCTTCGTTTGAACTTGCCACGCTAATTTCTACGCCGTTGGCGTTGATTGTACTCTCTACGTCTTTCATAATAAAAATCCTTTCTAAAAAATTTGCATTGAAACATCAGATCAAAAGCTTTCACGCTTCGGTTTTGTGGTAATCAATAGATTGGTAGGTTAGTACTAAGGTGTTTTGGCGGTAGTGCTTTTGACGGGTAATATTTTATTTTTATATCCCTTTATTAGTGAAAAAATGTTTACATATTATAATTCTATTATAACGCCATATATTACAGTGTGTCAAATGTTTTAGTGAATATATATTTGGTCTTATGAAGAGGAGTCGCTTAGTAATGGAAAAAGAAAAACAAGTTGTAGGTGACAATAGAAATAACGATTTTCAGGGATTCGTCCTTGATGATTCGCCAAAAACAGTTGAAGAACAATTAGAGATTATCAAAAAATACCTTGAGCGTAGTATGCCTAGAAGTGAGAATGAATAGCGTATTTAAAATATAATGATTGATTAAGCAGATTTTGAGCGAAAACTCAGAGCCTGCTTCTTTTCTTCATCCCACTAATTCCCCCTATAAAAAGGATTTTTCCTTCGTTTTGTAGAATTATAAAATATAACTGAAAATACTACTTGCAGAATGGAGGCTTTGCGATGAAAATAACTTTTTTAGGTGCAACGCGCACCGTTACAGGTTCCTGTTATCTGCTGGAGGTCGGCGCACATAAGTTTTTGGTAGACTGCGGCATGTTCCAGGGCTCCAAGCTGATTAAGGCGCTGAACGAAAAGGAATTTTTGTTTCATCCGGGAGAGATTGAGGCTGTTGTACTGACGCACGCCCATGTTGACCACAGCGGTCTGTTGCCGAAGCTGGTCAAGGAAGGCTTCCGCGGCCCCATCTATTGCACTAAATCGACGGAGGAGCTGTGCTCGATTCTGCTGCCGGACAGTGCGCACATTCAGGAGGGTGAGGCGGAATACGCCAACCGCAAGGGTATGCGTGCCGGCAAAAAGATTGTCGAGCCGTTGTTTACGGTTGATGACGCTTCTCGCGCTTTGCATTTGTTCAAGCTGCGCAGCTTTTGCGAACCGTTTAATATTGTTCCCGGTGTTACCGTAACCTTCCGCGTTGCAGGACACATCCTGGGCTCTGCTTTTGTAGAAATGTCTGTTACTGAAGGCGATAAAAAGACGCGCTTGATTTTTACCGGCGATATCGGTCAGCCGAATCAGCCGATTATTGAGGACCCGGCGGTAGCAGGCGGTGCGGATTTTATTATTACGGAATCTACCTACGGCAACCGCATCCACGAAGCTTACGATAAGGAAGGCGAGCTGGCGAATATTATCAACGATACTGTCGAGCGTGGCGGTAACGTTATCATTCCTGCGTTTGCTGTCGGGCGTACGCAAGTACTGCTGTATTATTTCCAAAAGCTGCAGGCGGAAGGCAAAATTCCGGAGATTCCTATTTATGTAGATAGTCCTATAGCCAACAGAGCTACGCAGATTACTATGACGAATCCAGAGGAATACGATGAGGAAGCGCGGGCGCTTTACGCTATGCAGGGACGCAGGCTGGTGTCTATGCATAATTTGCGCTTTACAGCCACGGTGCAGGAATCCATGGCGATTAACGAAATTCCGGGCAGTAAGATTGTTATTTCGGCCAGCGGTATGGCAGATGCCGGACGTATTCTGCATCACCTTAAGCATAATCTGTGGCGTGAGGACAGCAGCATAGTATTTGCCGGCTATCAGGCGGAGGGCACTATTGGACGCAGGCTGATAGAAGGTATTAAGCGCATTAAGATTATGGGCGAGGATATCAGAGTCAACGCCAAAATTTACAATATGAAGGGCTTTTCCGCCCATGCGGATAAGCAACAGCTTTTAGCCTGGTACAGCAGCATGAAAGAGGTGCCTAAGGCCTTTTTCGTTACGCATGGCGAGCTTGATGCAGCTATGGAGCTGGCAGATTCTTTGGGACGCAATCTGGGAACGGCAACCTACATCCCGCACTTTGGTGACTGCGCCGAAATCCATGGTACCGAGTGGCAGATGCATGAATCCGAAATGGTTCAGGTTGAGCCTGCTGCTATCGACCTGCGTGCTTACATGCGTGGCATGGAACACGATTATCTGCTGCAACGCAGCAAAATCGAGCAGATTGTGGCGCGTAACCCGGATAAGGCTGTTATGGTACGCAAGAAGCTGGAAAAGCTGCATAAGTACATGGATGATATCCTGAAGGATTTGTAAGCTGAAAGCAAAACAAATAAAGTGCACCTGTATTACACAAAATCTTCTCTGAATAACACTAGCGATTTTCTATTGATAAAAGCAGAGAAATAATCGCGAAAAACAGTTGACAGATAACAGTTGTGTTTCTATAATATGACGAATTTCCACACAGTGGCTAAAAAATTACCAATGGCTGTGAACAGGAATAAAACAGCAACCGGCTTTAGAGAGTCAGCGTTAGTTGCAAGCTGATGGAAGAGAGCTGTTTTTCTCACCTGAGAGCTCTGTCTTTGAGATGATTTTATTTAGAAGACAGCGTTCAACCGCGTTAAGGCATCAGAGTATAATGTAGAGTGGTACCGCGTATATCACGAGGCTGGGACAAAACCCAACCTTAAACAGAAAAACCAGTGGAGTTTTACCGTCA
>OLPV01000344.1_pt1 | contig 42312 bp, 33 predicted proteins | sample 1671961 | NCBI WGS metagenome assembly OLPV01 (sample SAMEA3136630, study PRJEB25190) | human gut metagenome | biome: human gut; feature: human-associated habitat; material: faeces | place: Austria | collected 2013 | reverse complement strand
TTGAATTTTCAAGGTGCGAATCCCATTTTAGGTATGGGAAGTCTTAGTAAATAATTATTACTATACAGAAAACACATTCTGATTGTTATATATAATAACTCTTGATTTTACATTCTCTTTTTCTTTTTCATTAAGACTTGTCTTACTTAAGAAATCATTTCTTATACCATCGACATGTATTAATCGAGTTACAGGATGCCCCGGAACATATTCAGGCTCGTAGTTATATATTATCAACAATCGATTTGTACTGTTTTTTAACCATTCTCCTATATATTCCCACCACATTTTATCAGTCATTCCAACAGATAACCCATATAAACAAATAATTCCACTCTCATTAATTATTTCCGTTGCTCTTTCTGTTTTCCTCTGACCTATAGCAGTATTTAAATATGGTTTAATCATAGCCCATTTCAAATACTCGTTATCTAATAGTTCTGTATTGTCAATTTGTGATTCATCATTTACTCCGATTAACATCTCATTATCTTCCAATGTACCATGTATATGTAGTACCGTATCAAAACGCTCATTTCTATTACTACCTTGATATGTATGATTTCCCACTATTTCTTTTGAAATACTCTCCCAAATCAAGTCTGGACATTTTGTATAATTAAAAGTGACACACTGATATAAATAGTCTTCATTTTTATAGGAATTTAGTGTTTTGCCTATTTGATTTTTTTCATTAACACTATTTCCATTTTTCAAATGTTCCAATGCCTTTTTTATCATAGTTTTCATCTGAGCATCATCATATTTAAAAAATTTTTCCTCGTCTTTTAAATAATATTTTAGCAATGTATCCATTTCAACTTTATCCTCAATAAACTGAGATACCATTTCTTTTGACACATTTTTCGTAAATTTCCCCAGAGCAACTTCTAGATCTGACCAATTTGGATAATCCGCTTTTTTATCCGCCTCAATTTCCTTCTTAATCATATTATCTTCTCTTGATTTTTCAATAAAATATGGATAAAAATCTTTATATCCACTTTTTAAACCAAGTCCTATATCAAAACCATTTCCTAATAAAAATGTAATATTCATCTTTCGTATTCCTTTTTTAGTCTTTTAAATAACGCTCTATTTCTTTATCAAATTCAGAAGCATATTCCTGATCCTGTCTCACACGAAAAATTTCATACTTTGCATTTGCTTTTATTGTATTGACTAGATCTTTTTATATTGTACCACACTTTCACACTCTCTCACCATTCGTTATATCGAATCACTCATTCTTTTTTCGACACATTTCTTCACGCCCCATCCACCATCAAACGCCCAACCATACATCCCAATCCATTATGGATCATATCATCCCACTCGAACAATCCACGCATAAATACCAGCTGGCTGGTTTTTATCATTGCAACTGCCTGGATGATATTAAGTTTCTTTTTCCACAGGCAATATACCATTATTATAACTGTCAACAGCAGGATCACACTAAAAGCCAAGATTTCATATTTCGACCATTTCTTATTGTATGTTGTCCATATATGATAGATGTCCATTTATCTCCTTCCAGTCTGATCAGTCCAAATCTTAGAAAAACAGGATACAAATAGCCCGCACCGAGGGCTTTCAGTTTTTGTGAGCTGCTCGCCGAGATTCCACAGCACATGAATTCTAAAGGTATCTGTTTTCTTTGGGTTCTAAATGCACTTTTAGTATTCTATTTGTTGATATCCTGGCACAAATACAGCATCTGAAATATCTTTTATCTTATACGTTCTATTTACATAAACATCCTCTGGATTGCATACTAACATTTCTTGAATATATTTCACACATTCCTTCTTTCCACCTAAATATCTATAATTTTCAGCAATATCACACACATTAATAGTTTTAAACCTGCTATTTATAGTAATCTTTCCCTGCTCTTCCTCAATTATAGTACTTAGCCTTTTTTTCGTATTATTCAATGTATATAAATTGCTTGTAAATACTGTATCTTCTCCTGCCTTTAATGTACCATTATATCTAACACCGATTTTCCCTGAAATCACAATTTCTCTTGGCATTTGCTCCATTTTCTTCTTGATTATTCTTGGACAATCATACACTATGATTCTAAACTCATTTTCTATATCCGAAAATTTCCCCTTCTTCTCCCGGCATAAAAGAGCAAATGATAGTGTATTATATATTTGAAGTGACATCATCATATTCAATTTATTTGTAAACAGATTTTCTATAGAGCACATACAAGCTACCTGAAAAGTAGTATCAGTTCCTTGTTTAATATCGCAAATACTATCAACATATTTCATTTTAGCACCAAAAAACTCGCTTCCTATTGCTGTATTTGTAAGTCTGTCAAGTTTTACATTTAATGCAATAAACTGATAGTCATCATCAAAGCTTTCTAACCATTCTAAAGAGTTCTCATTTAAAATATGAAAATATGTCAGATAAATATGCGGAACATAATAATCTATCAACAAAGAATACAAAAAAGACACGTCATGAATATTTGCAGAATCTTTGCCTACTGAATAAGCTAACGCTTTAACCAAATTCTTCTCATAATAATCCGAATATTCATAACCCGTTTTAGGCGGTTGCAACAAAGCAGATAAAATATCTCTGCAATCAACAAATCCCTTCTCTATTCTCTTTGCATAAGATTTTCCTTTTATTCCTCTTATAAGTATCATTAAAAAATTTCCTCTCTGCACTTATCTCATTGATATCTATCTCCTTGAGCAGCCGCTTCCATTAATCCTCGTTCTGCGTAAGTTTTTGTAAACGTAGACAAACTTGATAAATAAACATTTTCTTTTATAAATTTTTCTTGACAGTTCTTTTATTCAAAAAACTTCGTTGAAATATATGGCATCTAAAATTCCTCCTCCAACTTCATCTTACCATAGATTTCCATACATCATTCATCTCTATATCGCTTATCCTCTGGTTTAAAATGTAATCTTCCGCCTATCGGCTTCAGAAGATCTTTTCCATCATATTTTTCATTAACAGACTCTATCGCCTTTTCATCAAGCAAATATTGTATTTCATCATCTTCAATATAATAACCGTGTTCTTCTAATTCTTTCTTTACATCATCAACCGTTGGAAACAATTCTTTATTTACCCTGTCCATATCATAAGCAAGCATTAAGTCATCATATGAAAATCTCTTGGTATTTTGTATCTGAATTAAAATATCTCTAATTTCCGTAATTCCTTCTTGCGGAAAAACTTTTTTTCCTCCATCTATCATTTTAAACACCCATTGTGAAAGTTCTACTGATTGCTTAAATCGCATTCTTTCAAATCTTCGGTTCTCATTCAATGGTACTCCATATCTAAGTGGATACACATATCCACTCTGATGGTGGCATCTCATCAATGGCTGATATCCAATTTGAAAAGCCATACCATCAAGATCGCCATTATCCAATCCATACCAACGATCCTCATCATTCATATGTTGTAAATGCCATTCTAAACTTTCACCAGGGCTAATAAAATCTAGTACCCAATTAGGAGCATGATAAATAATCCCGTATTTATGATTTTCATTTATCTCTTTTTCTGTCAATGGTCTAAAGCAATCCTGTTCTGGAACATACTTACATGTAGCAAAGAATAACGCAATTCTAAAATCATTCGTAATATCTAATAAATTCGTATCAAATCCGTAATGTTGTGCCAGAGCCTTATAATTCACATCACTTAATTTTGCCTTCCAATAAGGAACAACGTTAATATTATTCCAGAGCAATTTTGCAAATTGCCAAATTCTCATATTAGCAACTGTCCGCATTAATTCTTCTTGTTTTTGGGTCATTCCCATAGTTTTTCTTCTTAATGACGGAATAGAATATGGAAAATCCTGATTTTCACCTCGAAAAAATTGTCGTTTGCTACAAAAAGTAATGATTCTATCTCCATATGGAAATGAAATTGTGGTTCCACTTGCATTCATGATACGAAATTCATCAATTATAAAATCTTCTCTTTTTTCTGGGTGTTCATCTCTATCTTGTACCATTTTTTGCACATCCTCAGCCCAATGATCATCTGCATCCGCACAATTTAAAAGATATTGAATATCATCATATGAAATATCATGAGTCTGCAAGGGCTGATTTGGAAATAACCAGCTATCAGCATTATATACTATTTTATTCATAACTCTCTTCCTTCGATTTTAATGTGATTCCATTATCGCATAAAATATGTTATCTTCATCTTTTTACTTGGAAAGTTAGTATACATCCTTATATTTAGAAAAGATGAGGATAAAAATACTATAAGGATAAGCCCATCGCCAGATAAACTTTTTTAAACCCGGAAACATCTGCATCATTCAGTATGACACATTGCCTCTATGAGACTGCAGAACATTCCCTGTGAAGCACCTGGAAATATCTCTGCGGACAGACCACTGGCATTCCGGATGCAAATCACTGGCAGCCTTCCTGTCAAAGCGTCTGCAGCTGTTTCTTTTGATACAGCTGGTTTTGTCTGCACCGGGGCAGACAGTTCCGCAAAAGCCGGAGGTTCTTCGTTTGGTATCTGGGCAAGGCATGCTTTTCGGACGCGCCGGATCCGGTAATAGTAATTGGATTTCGTAAGATTATTCTGGGTACACCAGATTTCAACATCCATTCCTTCCGGACGGTTCTGACAGTCACGGATCTGTTCTGCCCACTGCCTGATCCTGACCTGCTGTGCCACAAGACTGGTTCGTATAGCCATAATATTCCTCCTCGATTATAGCCAGTCCAAAAAGTTGAGTACTGAACTTTTAAGACTGTATCGCTTTGTTTAGTCTGATTATGGCATAAATTGGAGGGAATAAAAAGGTACTCGGGTTCTACCGTTTACATTGTTTTTTCATAATAGTGGCTGTATATACGGAATTTCAGATACTCTGACCTTAACATTTCTTAACCAGTATTTACTCATACAAAATCTTTTAATCTGTTCAGCTTTTCTTTCTCTTGCATATGTAGGTGCCACAACAATTTCCTCAATCGGTAATTTCCCTTTACAAAACACATTCACCGTTTTATACTCATTATTTCTCTTTCTATACTCTTCAACTCTTTTAATGGTTTCATAGTACTTTTCTTCCTGGTCAGTACCTTCTTCAATCCAAATAGGCAGTTTATTATTAATAGCCTCTGCAATAAATGTATCATCAAATTTAGTAACATCTGTAGCAGAATTACCTTTCATTTTACCAATCACCCCATGTTTAATAACAATATATGGAACTTTCACGCCATCTTCCAATGTGCGAAACCGGATACATTTTGAAAGACTTCCATTAATATTCGAAAAAACAAATCTCGATTCTTTTTCTTCAAAGAAATAACCATTTTTCATATATGGCAAAATATCTTCTGCTTTAATATCCGCATCATAACCACTATGCTTTATTACCTTCTCAATATCACGTTTTCTACTTATTGCAGGTACCTTAGGATCCAGATAAACAACAGGCATAGGAGTATTCTCATAAACTATGTATTTTCCGCTTGTATCAAAGTCACTATACAAAATGCTGTAACTCTGCGGATAAATAAAATATAATTTAATAGCAGCTCCACCATTATGACAATACCCTCTCCATTGACTAAGCATATCTCCCTTTTCACAAAAACAAAGAATATAATCATCCCTTAAATCCAGATTTTCTAATTCCAACATTTTCTCTTCCATTGAATCATTTGAAAATCTAACATTAGATGCCCAGAATTCATTACCTTCCAAAATATTAAACAAAATCGGTAATGAAGTATAATGCCAAAAACTCGAATAATCATTCTGCACATCAGAAGCATATTTTTTTTCTATAGTTTTAATGATATCCCACTTTTTTTTCCATATTGTTTCCTCCATAATGTATCCCCCCAGATTTTATTCTTCTTCCATCTCAAACATTGCTTTTATCTCATTTATTATTTTTTCCCCTCCTTTTTTCATAAGATCACTTCTTTGATATATTTTCACATCAGTCTTTTTATACAATGTAGTATATGTATTCATCCAGTTATTCATCAACTCATCATCATCCGCTTCTGCTGAGTACATAAAGCACTTCAATCCATTATCACTTATTTTTTTATATAATTCCATTGATAATATTCTATTTTTCCCTTCCAGCTTTTCCATATCGCCATATAGTAATGCCATATCTATCCCAACTATGGCTTTTTCCTGAAGATTCATTTTGTTAATTAATTGCTGTACCATATTAGCTGCTTCTTTATATTTAGAACTTTCTTTATCATTAAGCTCTGTACTCATCCATGCACACTTTAATTCTTTATACTGCTTGATATCCTCTGGGTAGTCTTGTACATAAATATAATTCACGCAATTTTCTATCAGTTTCTTTTTTTCACGATATGACGGTCTATTTTCATTTGGCCCATCTTCCTTGATGCAAAGTTCTAAAAAATGATCATGCACCATATCTTCTGTTTCACTTTGGTCTTTAAGTGAAGGAAGTGAATCTGTATCCATCTCTTCCCATGCATTTCCAAAAACAATTACTTCAGAGGCAATTCCTTCTTCTTTTGAATTTTCAATTTCCCACATTTTCGATATAGCCCCTTGTAAAATATAAGTTAATTGTTGCATATTATCATCAATCCAATATATTCTCTTCATTCTGACTCTCCTATTTATTTAATACTGGCAGACAACTTTCAAAATATAGTTTTCCCTTTTCATCCCATTCTTCATAAGGAAGAGTATATTGAAAGACACATTCCACGTTCCCAGATATCTTCAGATTTTCAACATATCTTTTTATCGCAAGTAAAGACATATGTCCATCAGCATAATCCAAAGGATCCTTTAATCTATGCGTAATTTTCTCATTCTCCCTTTTCCAATTAGAAAACCTATTTCTCCAACCATCCACCCGATTTCTGATAACCAGGAAATCTATTTCTGGATTTGCAGTTTGTTTACGATAAATGTGTATCTGACATGCCAGTTTCTTTAACCTGTTAACATCGTTCCAACCATCTTTTTGATTTAATTGCTTATTTATATCAAGAAAACGATCAATACGCATCAGAAAGTCAGGTCTCTCGCATTCATATTTAATAGCGGATAACATAATATCAATCAAAATACATTTGAAATATTCCAAATTATAATAGTGACCTTCGTCCCCCTGTATGAATGAAGCTTTGTTCAGAGCTTCATCATACTGAATATCCATTATCTGACGCAAAAGTTCAAATCGTCTATCTTGGTTCTCATATTCTCCTTTCAAATTCAAATCAGAAAAATGGATCAACTTTTGTTTAAACACGTTCATTTCTCCCCTCTTACATGTGGAAGATATATATAACATTGGAACTTTCGAATTTGAGTTTTCTTTTTTATCGTCATGAAACCCCCTGTTAAATATTTTTGCAATCTGCCCATTAGTATAATTTCTCAATAAAAGCCATTCTGCTGCCTGTTCTTTTCCAAGGGTCTCATATATTTCCCCATCCTCAAACATATGAATTCCACGAAAGATTTCTAATGAAATCAAATCATCACCTGTTGTATTATGACTGTGAGCTTTTTCATGTGACAAGATATTTTTTTCACCTGCCGTACGTGCATAGCTTGCATATATTTCACCACCAAAATCTTTTTTCAAGAAACGTAAAATACGATTCCGATAAGTCATGATCTCTCTTAAAATCAGTTTTAAGGTAAAGTTTAGTTTATCATTCCACTCACTTGATCCAATACTTATATAAAGAAAAATACTGGTAAGATTTCTTTCATAAGATTCGACTTTTCTTTTTTCCTTATTATCAAAAAACGCAATTACATATGGGCGACAATTTCCATTCATCATTGAACCATCACAAATCGTATAGCCATCTTTTTTCAGAGCAAAAAGATTGTCTTCGTCCAGTTCCTTCATCACCCTCTCTTTAATATGATAACATGTTTCTGAAACAGTAAGGTCTTTACAATTAATCTTTTTCAAAACAATGTTCAGCAATTGCATCTTTTCTGCATCTTTTTTCTCTTCGTTTGTTTCTGTGAGCAATGCAATATTAATGTCTTCACCTTTTAAACCATATTTTTTGCTGATTACCTCCTGCAAATAATCAAGAAATGTCTCATACCATTTATTTACGGGAATTTCACCAATATTCGTCTCATTTTTTAACAATACAAATAAATCTTTTTCTGCATCAATACTTTGAGACAGTGCAGATAGATCCTCATTAAAAGGACTCGTGAATAAATCGAGACAGCGCATTTGTTTCCAACATGTATTTAAATTTGCATCTTTTATATTGTCAGCTTTCCCAGAATTTGCAGACTCCTTATCCAGCTTGTCAAAATTAATTCCTGTATTCTGTAAAAACAAATTATGACAAAAACGATAAAAATATCTATCTTTTGCTTCTACTGTCTTTTTTTCTGAAATAGTTTCGTATAAAAACTGAGGTTCGTATGTATGCACACCAGATGAAATATTCTTTATTTTAAATTCTTTGTACTCTGTCCCTGTCATATATAAATATTCCAACCACAGTTCACGCGATTCATCTGCATTTCCAGTGACTAAACGGTGAATAAATACTCCATACATGGCCCAAAACTCATCTTTTTCCTGTTCTGAAAAGAAACCAGTCTTGCCTTCCAAATATACATAAAATTTTTTTAATGTCTGAACGCGCATTAAATATGTGCTATTCATATCTGTTAGCCCCTCCAAAATATAATCACAAATGAATTTAAGCTGGCTACCAGATTCTTTTTTCAAACTACACTTTATTTTTTCTGCCAGTATTTCAGTTTTCACAACTCTGCGATTTTCTTCCAAAAAAGCAACCTGTGTATATGTTTTTAACTCTTCCGGAAATATTTCTACGCTTTTTTGTCCCAGCATAAGTTCCGCCAAATATATAAAAAATGTATATGCCTGCCTTTTTATTTTAAAATCATAAGCAAAAAAAGGTCTACATATCGTTTTAAGCAATGCTTTTACACCTTCCATATTTCGCATACTACTTAAATATTCTTTATATCCATACTCTTCATATTGATTCTCGCTATCTTCACCAAGCATCCACAACGAAAGATTCAACATGACATCATATGCATCTCCCAATTGATAACAGTGCCCTTGTTTTATGATTATATTTTGCAGGATATGAGCGAATAACAACCTTCTGTAAGACTTTTCCTTTTCTATTGTCATAAGATCATTTCTACTGTCATAGGCTTTTTTCTTATAATCTGCAACTTTTCCAGACCAATACAAGGCCATATTTTTTGTTGCACTTCGTTTATACATTCTCTCGGCATCCTGCTCTAGCTTGCAACCAATACAGGAGTCACCGTGAGTTCGTATATTTGAAACATCTATATGTAGAAAAGACATAAAATTCTGTTCCGGATTATTAATATACATTTGTTTCGTAGTATCTGAAAGCCTGTCAACCAAAACAAAAATCTTACTAAAAAGGTTAACCGGATACACTCCCATGGGTACAAGAGAATGCAGTAAACCATTCGCTTTTTCCAAAGTATCACCAGTAATAATCGTGTCATCAACAAAATAAAATTTGACAGGAAAAGGCTTCTCACTATTCCACTCTTGATGTAATTCTTCTATTATTCGTTTCAGAGCAGCATGTTCACATACAAAATTACTTCTAAACTGCTTGTCCACGTTTATAGATACAATTTCAGCCAAGCCGTTAAAATAATATGTATTAACATATTGTACAAAGCCTACATTTGTATTATGTTCAGGCGAAAAAATAATATTTAATACTGGTTCTTTTGTTTCCTGTAGTTCCTTTTTCCCATATTCCGTCAGCCATTCTCTCACCATATCTTTTACATTATAGAAATAACGTTGAGTATCTATATAAAATTGATAGTGATTTTGACGCCGGCAAATATGGTCATATGTTACACAATCTCTCAGCTCTTTAAATTTTCCGTATTCTTTCGGATCATCCTCCGTTGTTCTCTGTTGATTTCCTTTATAACGAATCTGTTGTGTTGGAACGGTTGATGTCGGATCTGTTTCTACCAGAGGTACTTCTGCAATTACATATGAGGGATAACATAATTCACACTGCAATGGATCATGCCATATAACCGCAGAACGGAGGTAATATGAAATATACTTATTACCTGCTACTGCTAAAGCAGGTAATTTTGTTTCGATTACATGTTTTCCTAATATATTTTTCCAGTATTGTTCTTCAATTGCTGAAGGTTTTCCATCTATTAGATTTCCTTTTTGATCTACCACCCAGAAAACAGTATAATTACCATTTAAACAAACCATTCCCTCCGTATAATCAGAAATTGAAGAAGAAAATTTCTTCCACATTTTTTCAAAAGTTGTCAAGGTCGAACTTATTGGAACAATTTGTATTACATGGATCTTCTCTTCTAATTGCAAATGATTTCCACTATCAACTTTCCCGGGGAAACCATTTTGAGGTAAATCAAAATACATCTGTGTTTCTTCCGACTCTAACATCAAATTATGCTGAAAAGAGGCAAATGCTACCTTATTCACATAATCCCCACACTGGTGTTTTTTTCTATATTCACGCAAAATTTCACTAATAGATGTAAGAATTGCTTTAGAATAAGAGGCATAACCATAAAATAATATGCTCTCTCTCAGCAAATCAATTTTCTGGTTCTCTACATTTTCATTCGCAGCCAGTCCTTCCCTTCTCATTTTTCTTAAAATATTTGATGCTAAACGGTTTGCAATTGTTGTTCTATAGAATAAAAATGACATTTCATAAAATGATTCTATATGTACCTTACTACCAAGACGCATATGTGTATTATTAAGCTTATATCCGACTGTTTCTTCGTCCAAAGTTCCTTCAGCCATATTTCTCAGCTGCATTTCAAAATAAGTACTATCGTCCTCTTCCGTACGTTTCATAATAATATCAAATGGACATGCTCCAATTTTTTCTGCAAATAGCTTTTCTTTTTTCACTGTAATTTCGGACATCAACATTTCTTTCAACTCGAATGCTTTGTCACAATCTTGTCTGTCAAACCCTGCAATTCCATGCTCCATTGATAGTACATAAGAATTATAAATTGCTTCAGAAAAATCTTCACCTAAAAAAATAATTTTCTTTCCCTTTTCTATGTTCTGTTCATACAGACATAATTGCATATTACTTGGAAAACTCTTTACACTAAATTGCACACATATTTTTCGAAAAATATCAATAAAGCCCAAGGGAAGGTTTGTTAATGCCACCAAAAAAAGAGATTTTTTTTCATTCACAAAATCCAAGGCATTAATCAATCCTTTAAGAAAAACTTCAATCCTATCGCTATTACTAAAATACTGGCTCTCTGCAACCTTCTGAAAATCAAAATTAAAAATATGTTTCTGCCCACTTAACTCATCTTTCTCTATTAATAATGCAACATCATCAAGCTTTTTTTTCCAATAATCTTTCCATTTTTGCACCATGTAATATTTCTTTTTCGCATCAAGTAATTCTGTATACCGAAGTTTGCTCTCATTCTCTCTTAATGTAACATTAATTCTTTTTTCATCATATTCCAAAAATGCTGCAAAGCTTGTATAATCTTCTGCAACGTGTTTCTGTTGTTTCAACTGTGCAATTCCCATAAAAGGCTCCAGTTTCCACATATGTACCGGTATCAGAATAGAAAACTGCATTCCTGGTATTACACTTTTGTTCTCAAATTGATTCGTTTTTCTATCGTCTCCCAATTTTCTTTTTCTACTATATGCATGATAAAAATACTTCTTTTCATCAGTCAGCTTACTGTATTTACTACTCACAACTCTGACAGAAGCCTCACATTTTTGAGCAACCTGCGCAAACTGGCTCAGCCCAATATGTGCAATTAAATCTTCTTGTCTAAACACCCTCCAAGCATCTTTGGCATCGTCTTTAACGTATTCGGAAAAGAAATTACGTACTGCTAACCGCTCTTTACAATCAATTAATTTACTATGTCCGATTAACTCTTCCTTTCCTTCTGCAATGTTTTGTTCGTACTGAAGGTTAGATACAAAGTTATCTATCATATCCTCTTTATCATTCAGATCGGATATAAATATTTCCAATGCACCTTCGCCTGGAGACATATCAAAGGCCGTATCCGGATACATCCAAGATATTCTATTCACAAATGTACTCTGTGGTGAAGTTCGTACTGTTCCCATTCGTCTACTGTCGGCGGGCGGGTTCCTACGAGGCTCATATCGCCTCCTGATGTAAAGATAGAAACAACTTTTTTTCAGAGAAAATTTTTCATCACCACACCATGCAATCACCCTCAAAAACAGCACAAAAAAAGAACCTCTGATCTCTCAGAAGTCCCTATTTTACGCTGTTTTCTTAAAATTCTTCCACTGTCAGCACCGTTGCCTGCTTCATATCAAATTCCACCAGATTGTACTCTGAATGGCATATACCCGTCAAACGATACGTCTTTTCTGTATCCCATTCGCACGTTTTCCATATCATTCGCAGCATTGGCACACTGCTGATCTTAAATTCCCAATTTTCCGGGTTATATTTAGGCACACGAAAACACTCTGCTTCTTTTCTGGCACATGCCTGTACCACCAATCCCCGCTTTTCAGGGTTAAACAAAAATCGTATGTACTTTGGTTCGCCCAATGCCACTATCGTTGAATGAAAAATCCGTATTTTCCCCCATTTTTGGCATAGCGAAATCCCTGGTATCACAATATTATGTTCCTGCACACTGATACCTCCCATCTTTAGGGCAGACTTTCCCCTTTGTCTATTTTCCTGTTGTAAATTCTGCATAACCATCCAGCATATTTATTTCCAGTGCTTTCCTATGTTCTTCCACTGGTAAACCAAAAGAATCTTTCCATTCCTTTGGATAAAATGGTATACGGTTCTTTCTCTTTATTTCTTCTGCTGAACATTCAGTATCTGTATCACTTGATGCTGTTTCTTCTATATTATTAGCATTTTCAATAGTAGTCTGACTTTCTGTGTCTTTTTTCGCTCTTTTCCCTTTAATATCCAGGAATATCTCCGTTTCCATCAAGTCAAACACATAAATTGTTTCATCTTCAAAAGTAATCTTGTGTCCCAAAATCTTATATCGGCAATCCAGATTCCATCCCATCATTTCATACATCATTGCAGAGAAGATTTTGTTTGTCATTTTTCTGCTTTTACGCTTATCTGGCTTTGCCACACACCAACGAAGTGCATCTTTATCATTTTCCTCACATTTTCGGACAACCATTCTCTTATTATCCTGGTTCACAAGTATCTGTATGTAAACTGCATCCTCTAAACCAGCGATGCAGGCTGTATTAAATGTCACACTATCTCTCCGGATCACGACAGCCGGTTCCCTTAAATGAGCAAACAGTTCTCGTCTGACAACCTGATACCCCTCATAACTAAAATCCTTTGCCAACTCGATTGCTTTCTGATCAACAATTTCTTTTTCGTCCGTATACTCCGCTGTATCATGCATAATTAGCACACCTCATTTTATCTATCAATTTCTCTGCTGACTCCAACAGATCATCAAGAACTTCTCTGGTTATAATCTCCATCCCTTCAACAGTTGTTGCAGGGCGCAGTATATCCCAGTTTCCTCTATATGCCACTCTCTGTAAAAATACTGTTCTATTTGTAGACTCTCCAAAATTATATGTCCAGGCTTCCGGATAAAGTATCTTCTTTACTGGCTTTTGAGCTTCTTCTGGCTTTTTCTCCACTTCTTCCGCAGATTGTTCTGCATTTTTCTCCTGTACAAGCACTTCTGGTTCTTCTAACTCAAAAATCATTACCTGCTCATCTGCACTACCACAAAACTGTCCACGCAATTTATACTTGCATTCTTTATTCCATCCCATAAGCTCATATAATGGCTCTGAAAATCCTTTACAGCTTTTTGGAAGCACCGCCCATCGTCCATCTCGTATAGTTCCCCATTTTATAGCATTTATGCTGCTTCTTTCGCATGGACGAACTGCAATACACTTTTCCACAGAATTAAAAAGCAATTCTACATACTCTACATCTTCAAATTTCTTCAAACAAGCTGTATTAAATACAATTTTCCCCGAAGAAATCGTTACTGCCGGATCAAATCTTGTTGAAAAGAACTGCGCCCTCACAATTTCGTAACCACTTAAATCAAATCCTCGGTTTTCCGTTTTCTCTGCACAAATTTCATTATTATTTTCAGAATAAGCACTTAATGATGCCTTTTCATAATCTGCTGACGAAAATCCATTCCATGCACGATTTACAGGCACAAAGCCTTTTAAAGCTCCCTGATCCACTACCTGTAAAGTTGGCAATGGATACCCTTTTTTCATATATTTGCTTGCATCCAGCATTTTTTGCGCTGCATTATAAATCTCCCGGCTCACAATAGCTTCATGGTGATCGGTCTGTCTATATTGGTTCCGATCATGGTTATTTTTCTTTGATTTATGATCCAGGTAATTAGGTGTAAAAGTTTTTCTTGATAAAACATCCCCACAATGCCTTTCATTGCGTAGAACATTTACAACTGTACTTCCTGTCCACTTTGTATTTCCTAATTTAGTTTTACGTCCTAAATCCATCAAAATTTCAGCAATTTCAGAAGTAGGAAAGCCACTCAGGAACAGATAATAACACAAGCGAACCGTATCTGCTTCCGACTCATTAATAACTAAATTCCCATCCTCGTCCTTATCATAACCTAAGAGTTTGGGTGTCAGAAATATTCCTCTTGAAAACCGTTGTTCAATAGAAATATTCATAATTTCACTTTTCGTATGTGATTCTTCCTGTGCTGCTGCCGATAACACTGCAAGCATCATTTCGCTCGTATTATCAAGGGTGTAAATATGCTCTGTTTCAAAAAATACGCCTACCTGCGGTTTCATATTTGCTAATTCACGAACTTTAGCAATACAATCCACAATATTTCTGGCAAATCGTGATACACTTTTGGTAACTATTAAATCTATTTTCCCTACTTTGCAATCCTCGATCATACGATTAAATTCATCCCTATGCTGTAAAGATGTGCCGGAAATTCCCTCATCCGCATATATCCCAACCAGTGTCCACCCTGCATGTTCCTTTATCATATCTTCATAATGATTTTTCTGCAGTTCATATGAAGATGTCTGATTGGCATCATCTGTAGACACACGGCAATAAGCACACACCCTTTTGGTGCCTGCATCTTCAAATAATTTTTCTTTCTGTTTCGCAGGAATGAACTCTAATTCGCTGCGATCCACGCCCTTATACCTTGCACGAATCTTTTCTTTCCGTTCTTCCTGGCTTGCAGCATGTTTTTCCTGTTCGTTCATATGCTGTCCCCCACTTCCATATGCCAGTACCAGATTTTACCTTTTTTATATGCTTTTATTTCAGCAATTTTCTTTGCTTCCTGTACCGTTCTTTTTGCAATACCATACTCTTTCATTTTTTCATAAATATAGGTACTTGCTAAATCTTCTACTGATAACAGTTTTTGCAGATATTCTACAGCAATATCTTTCTTTCCTGTGCTTTTCTCAACATTAAGCAACTCTTCCACATTTATCTGGCATTTTCCAATCCATCGAAACCCTTTTTTCTTATCCAGTTCAAACCCTATTGGTTCTCCTTCTGGTGCAAGGCTTGATTTTACCGGAAACATATACCGTTTCCAAGGTTCTTCTTTATCTCTGGATACCATAAGAATGCTTCTCGCTGCTGCCGCAATGTCAATACTGCCTAATCCTCTGTATAATTGGTTTCCACCACCACTTTTGTTCATGTGTCCAACTAATACTATTGCACAATTAGTTTCTGCTGCCACCTTGGATAACTTTGATAAGATTTCTCGCATTTTTACTGCATTTGTCATATTTCCATTGTGACCGATAAATGCCTGTATCGGATCAAGCACAACCATTTTCGCACTGATCTGTATAATAGCATTTCTTATACGTTCATCTTCCAGTGTCAATTCATCATTATCTTCCTTTATGAATGCAACCTTACTACAATCAGCCCCAGCCTGTTCCAGCCTTGGTTTTATCGTATCTCCTTTTCCATCTTCTGAACACTGATATATTACCATCTCTGGCTTTTTTATCTTCTGTCCATCTGGCAAATATCCGCCTTTTGTTAGTATCGCTGCAACATGAATAATCAGTGTTGACTTACCCTCTCCCGGATCTCCCTGCAACATTGTAATCTTCCCACAGGGAATATATGGGTACCATACCCATTCCACCTCCGAGGCTTTCACATTTGAATAAAATTCAACACCCGTATTTATACTTTCCAAATTTGATGCCCCCGGTGTCTTTTGCTCTTTTTTCTACTACATGTGAATAATTGCATTAAACTTCTACTTATGTTTCATTATAATATATCTTTTTTGGGAATACAATAAGGAATATCAAATGTGTGTGGAGTTTCGCAATAAATCTTAACTAATAGTCAAAGTCTAGGAGGTGACAGGTTTGGAAGTAGAAATTGATTATCTTGCTATCGGTAAAAGGATCCGCACTGCACGTCTGTCAAAAAAAATGACTCAGGAAACACTTTCAAATATGATCGACGTTGCCCCTACCTATGTCAGCAGTATCGAAAACGGACATACCAAATTAAGCCTTGCAACATTGCTCGGCATTGCTCAAAGCCTTGATACTACTGTAGATCAGCTTTTATATGACAATACGCCTGTACTGGTTTCAAAATTTGATGCCGATATAAAAGAGCTTACTTCTGATTGTAGCAATCAGGAAAAAGAATTTTTACTGGAAATTATAAAATCAACCAAAACTGCATTACGCAACTACAAACCAGGCAAATAATTTAAGGGCGCAGAAACTTTATTATTTCTGCACCCTTCTTTTATACTTTTGCGGTCATGCTTCCTTGCGATGTTGTCCATTACGATTTTATATTGTAGTTTATTCCGTCAGTTTAAGCTGAATACATAGAATATAGTATATCATCTGTTTCCTTTTTAATCTTTCTTAAATTATCTATATTCTTAGAAATCATATTAAAAAATGAAGACCAATAATTATTAGCCATTCCTATACCATCATCATAATATTGGAATGTTGTCAAATTTATATATTCATTCAACAATTCTACTACTTGTTTTCCCAATTCAAGAGAATGTTGATTTAGCGCCTCATAAAGATCATCCCTTTTTTCAAGATATTTATTTATGTGAAGCAATTCTTCTTCATACATAAAATGATGATCATCTATTTCATTTTGTAAATCAATCGGATTAGAAAAAGATTGTGCAAAATTCATTTTCCAATATTTATATGAATATTCCAACAAATCATGGAAGCAATCAGTTGCATACTTGACCTGCTTTAATGCTTCCTTTTTCCTTTCCATCTGCTGGCTTTGAAAAGAAACTATATCTTCTCCCTTCAGACGTCGTTCTTGTTCATATTCCGCTATCATCTTCCACTTTAGCAATTCTTCTACTGGATATTCGTCTGGATTTTTATCAATTAATGTGTGACAAGCACTACATAACCATATTCCATTATTTATAGATTCTCTTTCTTCTTTTGTCATTCTCGCATCATATCTTGCGCCCTTTGGTGATGCTCCTAAAATGTGGGCGGCTTCACCTATTGATAATCGTTTATCTCCCTCTCTATGAGGACCTAATGTTTCCCTTCTACAATTTGGATTTGAACATCTGCCCCCAACACGTTCACAAAGAATTGTCTTAATACGTTCTGAAAAATCAGCTTCTCTCATATGCAACTTCCTCTTTCTATAATTCCAAGGTCCCCTTAGTTACAAAGGATTTAAACTTATTCTATCATATCCCACTATAACAAAAAAGCATAAAAATACCGCCAAACAGACTTATTCTATGTTCAGCGGTACTTCGATACATTTTAAATTTCGTTTTCAAATATTGACATTCCTGCAAGCATCATATCCTCGTCCATATCCAGATTATCACTATCTTCTGGCTCTGTTTCCTCGACTTCTCGACAACTCGTTCCGCCCATTGATTTTTCTATTTCTAACAAAAACTCCTTGTCTTGAAGTAACTGTTTTTTGATAGCGTCTATGCTCACTGCTCCTGTGTATGTTCCTGTTCCTGCTTCTCCATTCTTCATCCACGCCTGAACCAATTCTGTCACAAGTGCTGTCTTGCATCTTTTCTTGGTTTTTAAGTATTCTCCTGCTTCTCTCTGACGTTCATCATCTTCATTAAATATCAATACAACCTTAATCTGTCCCATGACCAGCACCTCCTACCCTCTCCGCAGACGTGCTGTTGTCAGTTTTTCATATCCAATCGCATTCGCCCGGACGTCATCAATAAATTCCACATATTTAAATTCCGGGGAATTTTCAATCTGTTTTCTGAGTAAAAGACTTCCTCCACCAAGAAAGACCGCCGGATTTGTTCTAAAGTCGGTTACATGGGTATGTAGTTTATTGATAATTCTCTGTAACCAGTTTTCTGCCATTCGCTGAATTTCCAGTATGATTTTTTCATCTAATATGGTTTCTTCCTGCATTAAAACCTGTTCTACATCTGACGAATCCAAATGAATGCCATAGTTCTGTTGAATCGCATTGGATATTTCAGACCGTAGAACAGCCATACCGGAACGATCACTGACACGAACTGATAAATCCGGTTTTCCATTTCTGATTACCAAAAGGTCAACTGTTCCATCCCCAATATCAATACAGTTTACCGTTCTATATTTCTTCAAAAGACTTGCCTTAAAACACATGACTGCTGCAAAATTCTGTGGGCTGACAAATACATCTTTTAAATAGAAATTAACGGATTTTCCATTCATCTTAAAACTGATTCCATGTTTTGCATGATCTAAGAAATATTTCTTAAATGAAGTTGCCTGCTGACCGTAATCTGCGGGTGGCAATCCCACGCCAAGCACTACATCTTTTCCCGTTAATGTAATTCCTTTATTACGAGCTTCCATTGCAAGAGCATATAATGTGAGAATAAAGTAATCATCATCTACTGTCTTATCAGCTTTAAACGGCATTTTTGTATCTGACAGGGTATAATATGTTCCCTGATACTCCAAAATATCTTCATTCATAAAGCGTCCCGGTTCAGACACATATCTGACAAGTCCACATGGGAAGCATACATTCTCTCCCTTCATATTTCCATTTCCATGATCAATTCCAAAAATGATTTCTGCCATCGCTTTTTCCTCCTGTTTTTTAACTGTACTTTAAGTTGCACTAACATATATTTTTGTTCCAAAATTGCTTCTATTTAAGTATCACTTAACTCATTCTTGCTATCACTTTTGTATGTCTTGTTCTACTTAAATATTACTTTTGTATGTGTTTTTAATATATACCATACATTTGTATGTGTCAATACATTTTTATATATTTTTGTGTATTTAACAGTAAAAAATATGTTATAATCCCTTTATGGAGGTAGCGATAATGACCGTTGGCGAAAAAATCAAATACTTTAGAACTATGCATGGGTTCACTCAGGAACAACTTGTACAGGCTACTGGTTTAAGCATAAGCACTTTGCAAAAATACGAGTCTGATGAACGCAAGCCCAAGCCAGAGCAACTCTTGAAAATATCACAGGCCCTGGGCATTAGTATCAATATTTTTATGGATTTTGATATTCATACAGTTTCCGATCTGCTCTCACTTATATTTAAAATGAACGAGCAACTGGATTTAAACTTTGATTCTCAGAAAGATACAAACGGAAATATCATTCCTGACACCCTTACTCTTTCATTCAAAAATCAAATAATCAATCAGAAGCTCAGCACTTACGTTTCTTTCTTAAACAAAATGACCGGCTCTGAAAGGGAACAATATACTCAAACGCTTCAGGAATTAGAGAATCAGCTTCTTAATGACAATACAGAAATTCACAAGACTGCTCCTGCGAGTAATTCCACTAATAACATACCGGATTCCACTTTTTCAGATCCGTCTTATCAGAAAATACAAAACCTGTTATCTGATTGCACACCGCAAGAAATGGAATGGATCTTAAAATCTGTTCAACTCATAAAAGACTGTCTGCGTGACACTAAATAATTTTCGGAGGATTCCTTATCACTATTACAGAAAATGATTATAGAAAAAAATTTGAGGGAAGCGTCACAAAACGTTTCCCTCACTCATCATGTATAGTCTATTTTTTTAGATCTTCCAAAATTTTTTCTACATTAATTCCAATTCCGTTTAATTGTGGTTGCAGGATCAGATACTTTCTCAATGGACTTAGCTTATTAAGCAGTCGCATGATTTTACCACTTTTCTTTTCTAATTCTAACTCTAATTCTTTCAAGTAAAACTTATAATATGGAACTTCTATATTTGTTTCCTTGATATAACGCTTGATCAGTTCTATACTGTCGTTATCATTAAGCTGTATAGCTGCATTGCCTACAATTATAAGAAAGTCTATGCTATCGGCTCCCATATCTTCAAATTCCACACTCTCCAGATACTCTTTCAGATTTTTGATTTTCTTTTGTTCTACCAAACAATCCAACAAATATATCTGTGCAAATGCTGTTTTTGCATACTCAAGACTTGTGCAAAAATCCTGTTCTGCAACTTCATAATTTCCCATTTTCCAGTATGTATAGGCAATGTCAGAATAATATTTTACCTTTCCGGCTTCAGTAAACTTTTTAATGTTCATTTTTTCACGCACATGCAATGCTTTTTCCAGCCACTTTACGTCTGGATCAAAGTTATGATACATTTCATACATCATTGCAATAACATCCTGCGAATACACTTCATCTTCTGTATATAAATCTTCTTTTTCCAGTTCTGCCATCACTTCATCTGCAATCTTTTTCGCACTTGTATTATCAGAAACCAATGCAAGCTGTATTGCCTTATCAAATTTATATTTCAATTTCATTAAGGAACTATCCGTCTTTTCAATCAAAATATCATCCAATTTAAGCAGCTCCGTTAATTGTCCTGACGGTAAAATGACAGACCGCAACAGTTCCAACATTCTCTGGTCTGTATGTACATCCACTTTTGTATTTTTTACAATAGCCTCAATCTGCTCTGAGAATTTTCCCTTATCATTATTCAGTTCATAATACAATAGCTGATAATATTCACATTCATTCTTCCAGTCCTCTGCATCCACCAATCCTTTTATAAATTCAAATCGTTCTCCCCAGTTATCTGTATTTCCTTTTGGTATGCAGTGAAAAATACGATCTGCCAACTCCGATAGTGCATTTACATCTTTATGTAACACAAATCTTCCAATTACAGGGTTATCCTTCAATATTCTGTTCGTATGCTTTCTTACATCTTCCAGATAATCAGAAAGCATCGCCACAGCTACATAATACGCTTTAATATAATTTTTGCTGTCGATTTCTTTTTTATAATTCTCTATTCCCTGTCCACTAAACGGTTTACAACACATGGAATACAAGCGTCCTGAACCACACAGGCATTTTTCATCATCTAACATATCTCATTTCTCCCATTGATTTATTGATTGATATTTTATCACATCTTCCGCATCATATAAATGGCAAAATAAAACCACAGGCATATCACTTTACACCTGTGGTCATATTTCATACTATTATTTTTAGCAAGTCCTTTTATGTATCGCCACAATCTTGCTAATTGGAAATCCCACCATATACCATACCGCCCGGATTCCAAGCCATGCTGCAATCACACAACCAAATATCCCGCCTACAATTACGCACAGAGCAACCATTCCAAGGATACCGGATAAATCCCAATGCCAGGGAATTATAATAAACATATGTGGGATTCCCACTGGCACTCCGTAAACCAGCATAAATCTGAACCAGTCAATTTCCCCATCCACCATATAAATATATTTTCCAATCCATCCAAGCAGAAGCAGCCCTGCAAATACTAAGATTCCTTTACATACAAAATTTTTAAATGTCATGCTTCCTTTACCCCTTTCTGGTATTTTTCTATTGCTTTCATCAGAACATCATCAAAACTGAATACTATCTCTATCCTCTTTTTATCATATACATAAACTGTATCAATCGTGGCATTTACAAGTTCTTTTGTAATCTTCTCATGCTGCATTTCCCCTTCCAGTAATTCAACAGCAGATGCCACTTTACTTTTATATGCTTCTTCCTCCGCCGATAAACGTGTGAGTGTTTCTATCTCTGCCTGTATGCCATTCATTCGATCCGTAATCTGCATTTTTTTCATCATATACTTTTCTTTCGTTATAATACCTTCCGCATACGATTCATACTGACGTATTCTCTCACTTTTTAACACATTACTCTCAGCCTCTAGCTGTTTTATCTTTTTTCTTCTGACACTATCTAAATTAGTTGTCTTTTCCTCAAAATCCAACTGTATAGCATCCAATACATAAAGGACACGTTTTAAAGCATACCATACATGCCCTTCTATAATTGAAACAGAAACCATTTCGTCTGAACACTTGGCAAATTTTCCTGTCATCTTTTTATGTGGACAATATACCCTGTCATTAGCACCGGATTCCATCAATACCATTGATCGTCTGCAATTCCCACATCTGACTTTTCCTTTCAATGCAAACTTTCTTGTACCCCGGTAATCTGGTTTTTTCATAAATGCGATAGTTGCCTTTGCTATTTCATATTCTTCCTCTGACACGATTGCCGGATGAACATTTTTTGTAATAACCACATCTTTATCCCTCGATTTTCTGGTTACTTTACTGCCAACCGCAATACTTTGTCGTTTTCCCTGCACTAAAGCTCCTGTATATTCATATCTTCCAAGAATGGCTCGAACCATGCCACAATCCCACAGAATTTCCGACTCTGGCATTTTTTGATTATATCCATAATGCGTAAGACCATTCTCTTTATTATATCTTCCCGGTGTAGGTATTCTCTGTTCATTCATATAATAAGAAATCTGAGAAGTACTGCATCCCTCGATTGCCTTATCAAAAATCGTTCGCACATATTTCCCTGCTACCGGATCTATCAACCATTCCCCTGTTTTACTATCTCGTAAATAACCAAAAGGCGGTTTTCCCCCAGTCCATTGACCATTTTTCCATTTCACTCTTAATGCACTTTTCAGCTTTTTAGAAATGTCTTTGCTATAAAGGTTGTTGACCAAGTTATGAATTGCCATATCCATTCCCATAGTTTTTCCTAAATAATCATTGCTGTCATAATTATTGTTTAATGAGATAAAACGGATTTCCAGTATTGGAAGTACTTGCTCCAGGTAATCTCCTACACCAATATAATCTCTGCCAAATCGTGAAAAATCTTTTACAATAATCGTATCTATTTTCCCAGTTTTCGCATCCTCTATCATGCGTTTAAACGCCGGACGCTCAAAATTAGTTCCTGAATAACCGTCATCCACATACTCTATATATTCATCTGACAGGTCATCCCTGTCCTGAACAAAATTTACAAGAAGCGTTCTCTGGTTATCAATACTGTTACTTTCATCCTTATTGTCTTTTCCCAAATCTCCATCTGCAATAGATAACCTCAGATACAATCCATTCTTACGCACTTTTAACACCCTCTATCAATTCTGTTATCTGTTTAAATTTATCATCACACTTGAAGCGCACATGAATGCTTCCGTTTTTATATATCTCCACATATTCTACAAGTTCCTGTACCAGTGCTTCATTGAAGCTCCTGTCAGAAAGATACTGCTCCAAGTTGCTGACCATATTCATATATCTGTCAGTTTTTTTCTCCAACATTCTTTGATTCTGTTTTGCAATTTGCAAATCATCCCTCAGATTTTGTAACTCCCGGATATAACGCTCTTTCATCATATCGAAGTCCTCTTTTTCTACAATCCCACCTACATAGTCCTCATACAATACAGTGTTCTTTTCTTCTGCCTGCGCTATTTTTCTTTCCAACATCCGCACTTTTGCAGCTGCTTCATAAAAAGCATTTTTCTCACTGGAATCACTTTTCAATTTTTGTAACAGCTTTTTTCTGTCACACATACTTCTTATAAGAATCTGAATTTGATCCATCACAAGTATCTTCAGCAGATTTTCTTCTATCTTCTGACCGCAATAATTATTCGCATAATTTTGAGCAGAACAGGTATAATAAATTCCTACTTTCTCCATTGTCTTATAATTATGGGTATAGCGGACACAATACATTGGACGTCCACAATCTCCACATCGAACCATACCGGGAAAACAGTCTTTGTATTTTTCTCTGTCCTCCATATATTTTAAATGCCAGTTTCTTGTGACCTTTTTTATTTTATTTGACCTTTCCTGCAGTTCTTCATAATCATCCCTTGCGATCATCGGCGTATGCATATCTCTCTGAACATTCCAGTCCTCCGGCAAAGTTCTATACTGCTTTATCCCTTTATACAATGACTGCTTCAACTTTCCGGTTACAATATCTCCAACATATGTAGGGTTATTCACAATCTTATCTACTGTATCCGTTCTCCACTTTGTCTGTTCTAACGGAACAGTCAATACACCAGTTTTTTCTCTTTGTCCAGGTGTTGCAATTCCCATGAGATTTAATCTATCTGCAATTTTCTTTTTGCTGACTCCCATCATATACCACTGAAATATCATCCTTACAAATGGTGCAACCTCTTCATCAACAATCTGTCTGTGCCTATCCTCTGAACGGACATATCCAAATGCTACTTTTGATAAAGTAATATTTCCCTTTTTTCGCTGTGCATCTTTTGCAGCCAGAATCTTTTTTGACATATCTTTTGCATACATGGCATTAACCATATTTTTTAATGGAACACTGATGTTTTCCCTGTCCTCTTTTCTGGAACTGTCATAATCATCTGTAATTGCGATAAACCTTACATTTAACCTTGGTAAAATCGTTTCCAGATAATATCCTGTTTCCAGATAGTCCCTGCCAAAACGTGATAAGTCTTTTACAACAATACACTGAATCTTTCCTGACCGGACATCTTCCATGAGTTTCAAGAAGCCTGGTCGTTCAAAATTAGTTCCGCTAAATCCATTGTCTATATATGTACCTGCCAATTTTAAATCCGGATGCTCCTCTATGAACTTTTCAACCAGCATTTGTTGTACAACTAAAGTTTCGTCCGTTTCATTTCCACCATTTTCAACAGATAATCGAATATACGCTCCGGTATCTATCAGATTCTCACAGTTTTCTATAATCTGATTACTAACAGCCTCAACATTTTTATTTCTTCTGCTTTTCCTTGCCATTGCTATTCCTCCATCCATTCTTCTGGAAAATAATTCTTCCAGTTCTGCATTGTCAGGTATACATGCACATCTCTTAAATCTGAAACAATTATTTTATCTACCCATTTTTTAACATGTTGACTTTCCAGCTTCTCCGGTAACTCTTCCCTTTGAAATGTTTTTATCCATTCATTTTCCTCGCTATAAGCCTTTTTCATATTTGCAAGCCTGTCCATCAGTCCTTCAAAATCGTTTTCATACATTTGCAACTGCGCCTGTATTTCTTCTTTTTTCTCCTGATATTCTGTCTGACCAATCTCATAGTCCCGGAATTTTTCATATAAAGGAATACGGTCTTTCTCTACCTGCTCCATTTCCTGGAATATCATCCATGCCTTTTCTGAATATTGCTGAGTCTCTTTCTGTAATAGCTGTTGCATTTTTTCTGTCTGCAAATATGCTTTCATTTTTTCAGCCATATCCATTTCCAGAGAAATTGCATTTTTTACTGCCTCTGTAACCTTAGCTTCTTCTATATAAATTTTTCTTTTCTTTGGTAATTCACTCATCTGCGGATTGAACACAAAAGCAACGTCACCACTTCGGAAATTTCTCAGGTACAACGGCTTTCCAGTTGCTTCATCATAGATTTTTCTTACATATGGCCCCGGCTTCCCACCTATGATATTATCTGTAGTTGTTCGACTTTTAATAAGTCTTCTAGCCTGTTCAAAAACTCCTTCATCTAGTATTGGTGTTATTGAAAGCGTACAAACTTCTCCGTTGATTGTTTTCTGCCAATAGCCATCATATGCTGTACACTCTAAAATCCTCCGCAAAGCACCTTCGCTCCACTTATTTTCATAATGCGGCCAGTGCTTATGCCCCACTCTCGCATTATGTACCATTGGAGATTCTTCTCCTCGCTCATTCAGAATGGCTACTATCTTTTTTATAGAGATTTCTGCCAATGTCATTTGAAATATCTCCCGTACAATCTTCGCAGCCTCTTCCTCGACAATTAATTCTTTTCTATCTTCTGAAAGTATGTATCCATATTTTTCATCGTGAACTGTATAATATCCCTCTACCTGTTCACGAATCGCATATTCACGCATACTCTTTACCTGTACCGCAATTTTCTCTTTTCTGAAATACTCGTCTATTTCTTCCCTGCTTTTTCCAATACTGCAAAAATCGCTCTGTACTATCGCAAAGTGAAGTCCCGCCGGAAAGAATGTTTTAACCAGTACATCTTCCGCACAGGAAATATATTTTCCGCAACGGTCAACACTATCTACTACCACCATATCAAATTTACGGTTAATCCCATCTGCCGTCATTTCTTCAAAAGCTGTATTTTCATTTTCATCCTTTTTCCGGTCACTGTATTTTGCTACCAGCTTCCAACCATGTGATTGTATATAGTTCTGAATATGTTCATTCTGCTGTTGGATAATATCTGATGGAATTTTCTTTGTATTTTTGCACGATGTAGTCCTTGTATAACTTACGCACCGCATTTAAATCTACCTTCCCTTTCTTCCATTTCCCGAATATTCTGAGCTGCTTCTGTCATTTCCTGTATTTCGTCTGCATACTTAAAGCAAATTTCCAGACGGTCTTTTCCATACACAATGATTTTATCAATCAGAGTAACTACCGCTTTACGATCAAGCTGTGTAATATTCTGATAATACTTGAAATCCTCAATCCAAGGGTGTTCCCGTTTTCCCTCCGCAGATACCTTTTCTTTCCTCTGCTCTAATTCACGTTCTGCTTTTTCCGCATTATGCAGCTTGTCTGTAAATCTCCGATTATACTCATGGTATTCTTCTCTCGTCACAATGTTATCTAACATATCCTGATACAACCGGGTTTTTAAATCTTTATACTTCTCTACTTCCTCATGCAGAACCACCAACTGCTTTTCCAGTGAATCCAGTTCTGTCTTTTTATAATTTTTCATTCCACTGTTCTGAATGATATTCTCCGCATTTACCAATAAGGCAATCTGCCTTTGTATAGCATCCAAAACAACTTTTTGAACCGTCTTTTCACTAATCAGATGTGAACTGCATCCATCTCCGTTTTTATATGTAGAACAATGGTAGTAATAATACCGCTTTCCATTTTTTGTTGTGCTTCTCTTCACCATGTTCTGCCCGCAATCTCCACATCGCAAAAATCCCGAAAAAATATATACGGATTCTTCCTCTGGTGCTGTGCGAGTATCCAGTTCCATCAATGACTGTACATACTGAAATATTTCCTCTGAAATAATCGCTTCATGCGTTTTCTCTACACGAATCCAGTTTTCTTCTGCTACTGGTCTGCACTCCTTTACTTTATAGTTGATTTTACGATTCTTTCCCTGAACCATTGTTCCTGTATATAACTCATTTGTCAAAATGCGATTTACAGTTGTGACCGCCCATTTAGGCTTGGCTCCTGAACGAAATCCACTATTATAATTCATACCACAGCTTCGTTTATATTCCATTGGTGGAAGCACTCCCATTTCATTCAGCTTCTCTGCAATCCTTTGAGGACTGTAACCGTCCATTTTCAGATTGAAAATATATTGGACTATATCTGCTGCATATTCATCTATAATGAGATGATTTTTATTCTCTGGATCTTTCTGATAGCCATACCCGGCAAAGCTGCCAATAAACTGTCCATTTTTTCTTTTTACATCTAACTGACTTCGGATTTTAATTGAGATGTCCCTGCAATAAGCATCATTTATCAGATTCTTAAAAGGAACAATGATCTGGTCTGCATCATCCGATTCTGCTGCACTGTCATAATGATCTGTAACTGCAATAAACCTTACTCCAAGAAACGGAAATATCTTTTCTAGGTATCTTCCTGTTTCAATATAGTTTCTTCCCAGTCTGGATAAATCCTTGACGATAATACAGTTGATTTTCTTTTTCTTCACATCCTCAAGCAATCGCTTAAATGCAGGACGTTCAAAATTTGTTCCACTGTAACCATCATCAACATATTCATCGACCAACGTGATCTCTGGGTGCTGTTTTACAAAATCGTTAATCAGACTTCTTTGATTGCGGATACTATCACTTTCCAATTTATCTCCGTCTTCTCTGGAGAGTCTGAGATAGTCCGCTGCTAATATAGACTTTTGATTGAAATACATAAAGCCATCAACCTCCTAATTTACTATGCCATCCGGCAGTGTAAACCAAGAAATTCATGGCTTCTTGAATGCTTTTAAATTTTGACCCAACACCATATTAACATAACTTCTGGCTCACTGCTATACCTTTTTTCATTCTTTTTAAATTTCTTTCCATCCTGTTTTTCTTCATTTTCATAACGAGATACACCTGCTCAGGCTTTCTTCCAGTGTACATTTTCCAGTAAAACTTATTTTTACCGTTACTCCATGGGAGATATAGCAATACGGATTTTTAATCTGCCTAATATAATCTGCAATCCGTTCCTCCTGTGGCAGTTCTGTTTGTATCTGCACCTGCTCTATATCTACCAGACTGCTTGTGTCTACCGTTCTAATATCTATCTCTGCCATCTCCTGCATTTCTTCTGGTGTTGGTAATTCTTTCTCTGCCATTTTTACACCTCCCGGAAAAAATTACTTCTACCTATAAAGCTCGGCAGAGGGTATTTACCAACCTGCATTTCGTGTTTTTTTATTTTTTTCATTTTGAGGGTTGGTAAACAGGCTTTCCAAAGCCTTATTAGTAGAGGGATTTCTTTCTTAGAGCAAGTTTCGCCCTGGCTGCCAGAAACCCGGTTCCCGGATTCTGACAGCAGGCAACTTGATGGGGATTTTGCTCCCCATACCCTCAAGCACAATCAATGATTGTTTCATTGGTTCCCATTTGCATGGTCACAGCGTAATAATTTTTTATTACTTAACTTTCACAGCAGACTGTGAATTTTACTTACAAAAACAACTGGAGGATTAAAAATATGGCAAGACCAAAAAAGGAAGAAATGTATCGTAACCATCGTATTACCGTTCGTTTCACTGAAACAGAATTTTCAATTATCGAAACTGCCGCCAAACAAGCTAATATGTCATTGGCTTCTTATGTGCGAACACAAGTTTTAAAAGGAAAAGTACAGACCAAAATTGAAATAGTTGCTGATGTTCCAGAAATAAAGAAACTGCTCGCAGAGTTTGGAAAGATAGGCAGCAACCTCAATCAGATTGCAAAATATTTTAACCAGGGCGGCATTCTTTCTCAAGAAATGCGTGGAGAAATAAATAAGCGACTTCGAGATTTATACGAAATGAAATATAAGGTAATGGAAATGGCAGGTGACTTTCATGGCAATACTGAAACATATCGCAAGTAAAAATGCAGATTATGGAGAAGCTGAACGTTATCTGATTTTTCAGCATGACGAATATACGCAGAAACCCATTCTTGATGAAAACGGTCATATGCTCATTCGTGAGGAATATTACCTTGACGGTATAAACTGCGATCCATTTACCTTTGCAGCAGAATGTCAGGAAACAAATGCTTATTTTCATAAGAACCAATCTTACAATGAAATTAAGTCCCACCACTATATCATCAGCTTCGATCCTAAAGACCGGAACGAACATGGATTGACCGGAGAACTGGCACAGCAGCTTGGCGTAGAATATGCCAAAAAGAACTTTCCCGGACACCAGGCACTTGTCTGTACCCACACTGACGGTCATAATGGCAGTGGCAATATTCATGTGCATATCGTAATCAACAGCATACGCAAATATGACACTGAGCCTCAGCCCTATATGGAATTTGACCGGGATTCCAAAGCTGGATATAAACATCATCTTTCCGATAGATACCGAATCTATTTGAAGCAAAAAGTCATGGATATGTGTACCGCCAATGGGTTGAACCAGGTAGACCTTCTAACACCTGCGGAAAGGAAAATATCTGAAAAAGAGTACTGGGCAAAACGCAGAGGACAGAAAAATCTCGATAAACACAATACAGAACTTGAAAAAAAAGGACTGACTCCAAGGCAGACTACTTTTCAAACCGAGAAGCAATATCTTCGTGATGCGATTGATACGGTTGCTTCACAGGCAACATCGCAAGAAGAATTTTCCAGATTGCTGTCCAAAAAATATAATATTACATTCAAAGTCAGTCGTGGCAGATACAGCTACCTGCATCCCAACCGCAGTAAATACATTACTGGAAGAAGCCTTGGTACACTTTATGAGGAAAAACATCTTCTGCAAATATTTCAGGAAAATTCTACCGCACAGATTACTAAAAATCCAGTTCCTGATATTTCCCAAGTTGTTAATTCCTTAACTCAACCAGTTTCTCCCCACACTGCTACAACTGCCGAAGCTCCACATACTTTCCTCTTTATAAAATCTGATTTGCGGTTGGTAACAGATTTGCAACATTGTATTAAAGCACAGCAAAGTCAGGCGTATGCTCAAAAAGTAAAACTGTCTAACCTGAAAATGATGGCTCAGACAGTTGCCTATATACAGGAGCATGGCTTTCAATCCAAAGAAGATTTAGATGCAGCTCTTTCCGATGCCTCTGCTCAAAGCACTGATGCCAGAAATACTCTCAAAACCACAGAGGATACTTTGAAGAATGTCAATGAACAGATTCATTATACCGGACAGTATCTTGCCAATAAATCCATATATTCTGATTACCGCAAAAGTCGGAACAAAGAAAAATTTTACGATGATCACCGGGCAGAACTTACACTCTATGAATCTGCCCTCCGAATACTCAAAGAAAAATCACAGGGCAATAAACTTCCTACATTAAAAATGCTGCGTGAAGAAAAGAATCGCTTAACAGAATTACAGGCAGTGCAACGTGAGGATTTTAATGCCCGGCGTGAATATGAACGAGAACTCCGCACAGTATGTTCCAATGTAGATATTATTCTTGGAACCTCACAAGTTCAAAATCGCCAGCGTGAACATACACAAGAAAAATCATAACCAACTTCTTTCATAAAAAATAGAGGTTCTTCCATAAAGCCAGGGAAGCAAACCTCTATTTCTTTATTCTACCTTTTCTCCATCTACATATAATATAAATTTTTCAGGGTTGTGGATAATATCATATTCCCCATTTTCTTCATCTAATAAATACGCTATCTCACAGAATTGCTTATTATCGTTAAGGTCTTTTTCTGTCTTATATACACTAATCTGTAATTCTGTCGGGCATACCATATCATACGAAAACTTTATAGACTGAAAAGAATTTTCCCGGCACATTTTTATAATCTGTTTTGCCAGTTCCTCTTTATCAGCAATTTCCTCTTGATTTGCTACAACCGTTAAATGTTCCGTAGTGTTAAATCTCGTACTATTAACTGCATCTGGAATCTCCGAAAGTTCCTCCGACTGTGCTTTATGAAATCCACTACATATGCACATCACGCATATAAAGCAAACGACTACCAGTACAATTCCTTTTGTTCTCTGCTTTTTCAATCCATCTCCTCCTCATAGATATGGGTTCCGAAAACAGAACCTTTGTTACTTTCTATCTTAACCCTATAATGAGGGAAAGACAAGAAAAAGGTGGAGATAGCCGTTGATTAAATATGATAAATTGTGGCTTACCATGCAGGAAAGAGGTATTACAAAGTACACACTTCATAAAGAATACCATTTCAGTAAGTCCCTGATACACCGCTTGCAGAATAATGAGGGTGTCAGTATGAACACCATCAATACACTCTGTAATATTCTGGATTGTAAAATTGAAGATATTGCAACGCACTACAAAGACTAGCCTTAACCGAAGCATTCGTCACTGGCCAGTCTTTTTATATGTGAAAAAAGAAGCCAGCCACAACAAAGTGACCAGCTTCTCATTTTTATTTTTTTGTACGTTCCATATCTTGTCCCATTACCTGCTGCATAGCTTTCTGTCCACTGCGCCTTGCGACTTCTTCCTTTTTCTCGTTCAATTTTGCAAGGATAGATTCTTTGGGACGATTCTTTTTCTCTTTCGGTGCTGCATTATTTTTAAGTCCGTCAATCATATTGTAATTTGCTTCCTCTGTAATTTCCGCACTTCTCAGGTATTCCCCATTTTCCAGATACTTCTGCCAGTTATCCAGTTTCGGTTTACTATTTCCTGTCTGTTCCTGCACCGGCGGATGCAGAGAATCAAGAATCTTCTGTTTTACCGCATCATCAAATCCATTATATGTGCTATCTACAATCACTTTGCCATCCTGGTTCAAGACTACATACGCAACATCTTTCCCATACTGCTCATGTTCCATAAGGAAATAATTCTTGCCTTCTACCAGCAGATAATCTATTACTTCCCATGATCCGTCTTTTCCCTCTATTTCATAGCCAACCGTATCCTTCGTAAGTCCACCGTTTTCCGAAGATGCAACTTTCATAAAATCAGAAATCTCTATAAAAGCATCTTTATTTACATAGTAAACAGTCATGATACCATTATCATTCAAGATCATCACGTCACTGGTATTGATTGCATGACCTTTATAATTATGTGGTTGTTTCTTCTCCAGCTCCTTTTTTATCTGCTCTGGCGTTTCTCCCGATTTCATTGTTCCAAGATACACCTGTTCATAATTTTTCACCTGCACAGGAATCTGATCCTGTGCAAGTTCTTCATAGGTACGGAAAAGAAGGTTTCTCAATTCCGGCTTCTTTTTTAACTGATAAACTGCAAACTGACTTCTACTCATTCTCCATCCACCTCCAAGTCTGCTTTATAAATCTCTACGGTTCTTTCCAGCTCTTTGTATCCTTCATCGCTAAGATAATACAGCTTCTGGATTGTTGTAAATATCAGATACTTCATATCTTCATCCAGATAGGAAAAAATTTCATCCATAGCATTCATTGTTTGAATCCTGTCACCCGCATCAAAAATCGCAACAGCAATATATTCATCTTCCTCAAATCTTACCATCATAATGACACCTCTCCCTTCTTATGTGTTCTGGATTTTTCTTTCGTTACAGTCTGTTCCTGCTCTTTTATTTTTGCCTGACGTTCCCGGAGTGCCTGAAGAACAGATTCTTTTCTGCTCTTTGGATGTGAAACATTATCTTTCTGTATAGGCTTATCTCCAACTGCCTGTTCTGTTCTTTTTGTAAGTTCCTGCTTCCTGGCAAAATATTTTTCCACATCATCCATTGCTTTCTGAACTAATGGACTTTCCTTATAGTGTTTAATCATCTCCACTCCTTCCCTGTCAACTTTTCCAAGTCGCATAAGATCATACGGTCCGTCATAATCACTTCCATCGTGCAGTTCAAATCCAACACCTTTTATCCCATTCATACGTTCAGCGGGAATGGTTTCATAAATGTGTAAGGCTTCTTCCAAAGTAAGATTTTCGTGGTACTCACCCATAACTGGAAATTCCATGCACTCTGCAACATAAAAAGTGATCGTGGCTTCTGTCTGCTCCTGCTCTAACGGTCTAGTAAAAATAGAGAGTGTTTCTGCATTTTCCAGACGTGAAAGTAATGACCGGGCAGTAATTACATCACTGTCTATATTCGATTCTTCTGCCACCTCAGTCAGCCAGTCTTTTAAACCAGCTGTCTCCCTGTGCAAAATATCTTCTGTGATTTTCTCGACCTGTTCGTCCCTATTTTCAACAGTATCCTTATATTCATAAGTATCATACTCGTAACTAAAATTATCCAAGTCCACTGCGAGTTTCCTGATTTCCTGCTGATCAAGATAGGCTTCCGATTCCTTTATATACTCTGCCAAAGTAATTCTTTCTTCTAAGATTGGGTTAATGTCTACTTTAATGCCTGCTATTGCCATACCATACGAATTCAATTCATTAAAAAAACTATCCTCTCGAATATTTCCTCGATAAGAAAGCACCACATCAAGATCAGAATCCGCACGATACAGGTCATCTCTGCTTCTGGAACCATGTACTCTCGCCCCAATCAATGTAACTTCATTTTCCAGTCCCATTTCTTCCAGAACAGCTCTTGCATGAAATAAAACTTCATATTCAATTTCTGCCCTGTCCATCCCATTCAATGCTGTTTCACATCTGCCAAGTTCCGAAGTGAATCGAACATCTCCACTGGCCAGCACTTCTTTAGAATGACTGATTACCTTATCCCGAAACTCCCTGTCATCAACTTTTACACATTCAACATCTTCCAATCCTTCATTTTTCAAGCTGGCATACATTGCTTTCTGAATAGAATCTTCTGGATTCCCACAGGCATCTCCTGAAATTTCATGAAGTTCCTGATCATAAACCAGGTATTTATAGCCATCCTCCGTCGGTTGCACTGTTAAATACATACCAGACATTTTAAATTGTACGGTTATTCCCTCATAACTTTTTAATGCCGCTTCCCTGTCATAACCATCAAAAAAAGCCTTTGGGCAAGTACGTTCAAATTGTATCTTTTCCAGTCTCTCTTCTTCTGCATATTCAATTTCTGCATACATTTCTTCATAATCCATCACGCTTGCATCTTCTATCGAAAGTCCATCCTCTTCCAAAATATTCTCCATTGCTTCAGTAATAGAAATAGTCGGATCATCATAAACGCCGCCATCCAGTTCCAGATAATCTTTATCATAGAATGTATAATCATAACCATCTTCTACCGTCTGAATTGTAAAATACTGATCTCCAATCTGGTATGCTATCTCTGTATCATGCACTGCCAGACTGTTTCCTATCTCTTTAAAAGTATTGTATATCTGCGGATTCAGCCATCCTTCCACTTCCTGGCAATCATAAATCAATGTATCTATTCCATTCTTACACTGAATAAAATCAAGACTACCTCGCAACGGTGCTGTATTTTCAATTCCAAGAGCTTTCATTTTATGATTAGGCAGAGAGTAATATGCTCCAAGGGCAGCTCCCAAATCCTTATATCGCTCGATCTTCATCCCACCTTTTGCTGCCAGATCTTCGATCACATAATATTGGTCAATATAATGATTTTCTGGCATTTTCAGGTCAATGCCATTATTTTCTCTGACTTTATGTATCTCGAAAAAGCTGAATTTCTGTTCTTCACCCCGCAGATTCTGTCCGATCAGTGTCGGCTCCCATGTATCTGTACTGATTGGCTGCTGTTCCATGATTTTCATAACTGTTCCGTCTGCTAAGATGACTGTTGCCTGGTCTGGAAGATCTATCAGGTCATACACCGTTGCACCATTTTCTTCCAGATATTCTGAAATAGCTTCCCTGGCTCCTTCATCAAATCCATGCCAGATGTCCTCTGCCACCAGTGTCCCATTTTCCGATACGATAATATCTGCCACGTCCTGACCGTATTCCTCATTTCGCATCTGGAAGAATCGCTCCCCATGATATGTTTTCATATCCATCGCATACCAGGTGCCTGTATGTCCTTCTGCTTCATACCCTCTTGTAGTTTCAGTGATATGCTGATTTTTTACACCAAGCACTTTTTCCAATTTCCGGGTGCGGATTTCGTTTCTTGCCATGTCAATAAAACCATTTAGGACTGCCGGATGGCTGCTCACAATATAGTCCCTGTTCAGATCCATTCCCCGACTGATATTTTCCGGAATATCAATGCCATCTGCCCACCGTTTATTGCCATCAGAAAATCTTCCATCATAGGAAAGCTGTTTCAATGTATTTGCCAGAACAAATGCAACCCGTTCTTCCCCGTATTTTTCAAACACGCCTACTGCAGCATCTGGATTTAAACGCATACCGTCGAATCCCTCTGTGATTGCCTGTTCAATTGCATTTTTACAGTCAATGTTCAGTTTTCTGGAATCCAGGTAAGCATCTACATTTCTCTCCTGCATAGCCTTTTCCAAAGTTCCCATATAAACTTTCGGATATGCTTTTACTGGATTGGCATTTAACATTTCAGCTCTCTGTGCTACAAAGTCCGGCAGTTCTGTAAATCCAAAAGAATCTACATAGTATGCGGTTAATCTGCCGCCCCGGTTCATAATGATCACATCACTGACTGACATGGAATGCCCGGTAAAATCGTTTGGACGCTCTATATTAAATCGCTCAAAGAGATTGTCCAGTGTCGTAGCATCTCTCAGTCTTTCACTGTAAACCATCTGATAGTCTTTGCCATCTACGGTAAATCCCATTTTTTTTGCCGTTTCCAGACTTAAAAACTGATACCCTCTTTCTTCCTGTCCACTGTTAATCTGATAAATACCATAACGTTTTCCATCACTTTCCAGAAGAAGCGTTTCTTTGATCTTTGCTTTTTCTTCCGGTGTCATAACCGTTTCCTGACTTCTCCGGTAATTTTTCCATTCAAATTTTGTCACTCCGAATAATCCGTCATGCTGTAAAATATCCAGTTCCAGATCCATAACCCTTTGCGACTGCTCCTGACCGCCAACTGCTCCGGTCAGTCCGTAAACCGTTACTCCCTCATGGTGCAGCTCCACTGCCCGTTCCCTGGTAAGCGGCAGCATACTTTCCGAATAGAATCCAGCCTCATGCAGTTCAGATAACCCGATCATCGAATCCGGCAGACTGTCAATCTGTTCCTCCGCTTCTCCAATCAGATTTAGTACCGCTTCTCTGTTTCCATCCAGAATAGATTCCGCAAGATTCTCTGCCAGTTTTTCCGTTGCTTCCCTGTCATCCAGTTTATAAGCAAAATTCACGATAAGATTTCTCTGGTCATTGCTGAAAATCGTCCGTTCCTGCTCCAGACGATTAATAGTCTGTTCTGCATACTGCATGGCACTCATTTCTTCTGTCTGCTCCACAACATCTGCTTCCTGCTCTGCTCTTTCTATCTGAAGTTCTTTGAGTTTTTCCTCAATCTGTCCAATCATATCAGCAGAAGTCTTACGGATGGTGTCCATAGAAGCACGAAGCTCTTTCATATTTTTACCGGAAGACCAGCTTGCAATATAGGAAAAAGAATACTCCGATGTGTCCAGTCCGAAATGGTTACATACCACATAGGCAACACTTTCTGCTTCTACTTCCCTTGTAAGCTGATCTTTCACGATGCCCTCTGCTTCCATCTGATCACGATCATGCAATACTGCATGTGCGGTTTCATGCACCGCTGTTTTCATGGTTTGTGCCTCACTCATGCCAGGCTGGATTGCAATATATTTATCGACAAGCTGATAAAAGCCTTTCGCCTCCCCATCAATCTCAATAAAACGGATAGGAACCGGGGCAACCATTTTTAATGATTCCATAAAATCATGGTAGATCAAAACATCTCCCTCCAGTTCTGATACCTCAAACTCTGGAATCGGTTCTCCTGTGGTCTGGCTGACATCAAATACTGTCGTAACCCGGAATTTTGTAATGACACGCTCTACTACTTCTGTTTCCGGCTGTCCATCTTTTCCAATCACAATCTCGCCTGTTTCCGGATCAGTTTTTTCAATCTCCTGTTTCTCTTTAAACGGAGCCGGGGCAATAATCTGGATGCCTTTTTCCCCTCTTTTTACCTGTCGGTTGAATTTCTTCTGCCATGCCTGATACCCCGCTACCAGTGTTGCTTCCGGTTTCTGCATAGCGATCAACAATGTATTATTAAAACTGTAATTATGGAACTTTGCCATTGTGTTCAGATATTCCGTATATTTTTCTGATGTGAATATTTCTGCAACACCCTGTTCCAACTGCTCTGTAATCTGCTTTAACTGTTCTTCTCTGTTTGCCATAATCAAATCCTCCATAGAAAAATCCCGCCAAAGCTCTGTCACTCTGACGGGATACCCTTTATAACTCCTGTTCATGTTTCTTTTTTGGTTTCTGCTGTTTTTCGCCTGTCTGCTCCTGCTGTTTCTGTTCTTTCATTCTTTCCAGAATAGATGTTTTATGAACACTGTCAGCAATTCTGTCCTGTCGTTCCTCCGGCACGTTTACTTCCGGGTTTTCCCCGATTCCCTCGTCTGCCAGAAGATTTTCTCCCCCTTTCTCATCCATGTTCAGCATGGTATTTAGTTCTGCCAGACGTTCCATTTTTTCACTCAGTTCCGCTTCTTTCGGGAATGGCTTCTGCACCTCTTCCTGTGCGGTCTTTAACTGCTGTTGTACCGTTTCCAGATTCTGCTCGGTATCTGCCAGCTTTTTCTCGATTGCAGAAAGTGCATTATGAATCCTCTGGATATTACCCAGAGTATCCTTTCCGAACTCAATCTTATAAGAACATTTTCCCTTGATCGTCATGGTATAAGTATTCGACAGAAAATTATATTCTGAAGAAAGTGCAAAACCATGATATTCCCCAATCTGCCCGGCTGATTTTACGGACTTCAAACCGGATGCTGCTGAAATGAGTGCAACTCCCGCTTCCTTTTTATCGGTATACAGCTTTCCACCGACTGTCATTGCAAAGTGGTCATTATCCTGTAAATCTACTTCTTTTACCACATCTGCATCCACACGCATACCGGCAATTTTCTCCTTCAATGCTGCAATCTGTACCGGATACCGCTTTGCAATATCCGATTCCAGACGATAGATCTGACTGGTGTGGTTTGCTTTCAGAAGTTTCAGTTTACTTACCTGCACATCCAGATCCATTTTTTCTTTGATGTACTCGTTTCCTGTTGCCAGTGCTTTGATCTCTGCATAGGACAGGGCTGTATCATCTACATCTTCACAGGCACGCACCGGGGATTTACTGGTCATGATCTGTGAAATAAACTTCTGCTTGTTTTCCAGAATCTGCCACATGTACGAATCAAACGTATTTTCCGTTACATACCGGAAGATTTTTACCTTGTCATTCTGGTTTCCCTGCCTGAGAATACGTCCCTCCTGCTGTAGGCTAAGTACCCAGCGCCTTGCCATATTGCTATGGTAGGTTTCCAAATACTCGCCCCCGAACCGTACTTACAACTCTCACTGTATACGGCTCTCCATTTATAAACTCAATTTAACTGTCCACAGTGTAATTTCTTATGACATTCTCTACACAAAGCTATTGTTTTGCGATTTCTCGCTATCATAAGAGCTTCCCAAAAAGTTTTACCTTGTAAATCTTTAAGCCGATGAACATGATGAATTTCTATGGGAGTATTAGTTTTTCCGCATAGCTCACATTCTCTGGCTTTTATTCTGTCGATTAGCTTTGTACTGCTGAAATATTTGATTGTATTTGGAACTAAGTCTGCATTAGATTGGAATGCTTTTTTCTGCCGTTTAAAACCCTCGTTATAAAACACTCGCATTTTCTCAACTCCTTTGGAATTACGGAACTTTACAGCAAAATCTTTTCCTGCTCTGAATTTTCCGATTACTTTTGAAATTGATGTTCTGTATTTTGTGCCGTAGGTTTTGTACATACTGTATTCCATAATATACTTGTAGCTGTTGATGATTGAGCTGTTATTGGCTATACAGTAATAATTGTAAAAACCTCGTATCATACTGTTGTAGTAGTCGAGTATTTCCAGATCATCACAGTTTTTCAATCTGTATATTGCCTTGGGTTTCCAAATTTCTTTTCCATTATGGTAGATTAACTTCATAGCACCTGTATCAATCAAGTGTTTCCTGATTGTATCACTTGAAACTTCCAGTACAATTCTGCCCGTGTAATTACGAACGAGCTTGCCTGTTTTATCTCTCTTGGTTAGATTGCTATGCCGTACTCTGATTTCATAACTGAGAAATTTCGCACTTTTTTGGGCATTGGTAATCAGCGTTTTCTCTTCTGATAGCTCCAACTGTAATTGTTCTTTGAGAAAATTCTTAAAATCTTCTTTTATTTTCTTACAATCCTCTTTCGAACCGATAACTCCGCACAGCCAATCATCAGCATATCTGACATAGACCAGCCTTGCATAATTGTTATCCATAGGGTCACTTGGGGGAATATTCACCCGTTCTTTTTCCAACTGCCTTATGCGTGCAATCGCATTTTCTCTTTCACAGTCGTCGTTTGCATTTTTCAATGCGATTCTGGCTTTGCTTAATTCGACTTCGTTCCTGCGGTACTCTTTTGTACGCATACGCTTTTTACCTTTTTTAAATTTTCGGACATACTCATTTACATACTTATCAAATTTATCCAAATAAATGTTTGCAAGAATAGGACTGATAATGCCACCCTGCGGTGTTCCCGAATAGGTGTTATGAAAAGTCCAATTCTCAATATAGCCTGCATTCAGAAATTTTCTTACCAGTCGAAGAAATCTCTCGTCATTGATACGTTCTCGTAAAATTCCAATCAACGTAGCATGGTTGATGTTATCAAAAAAACCTTTAATGTCTCCTTCGATAAACCATTTCACACCCGTGAAAGTTTTTTGAATTTCATTGAGTGCCGTATGACAGCTTCTATTAGGTCTGAACCCATGAGAAGTATTTTCAAAATGCCCCTCATAGATAGCTTCTAAAATCATTCTGATAACCTCTTGAAGCAATTTATCCTCAAAGGACGGTATTCCGAGTGGACGCATTTTTCCGTTCTTCTTTGGAATATAGGTTCTTCTTGCAGGTTTTGGCTGATAGCTTTCATCTTTGAGCGAAACTATGATTTTCCGTATTCTTTCGATACTCATACCGTCAACCGTTTGCTTGTCAGTACCTTTTGTCATACTTCCGTCATTGGAATAAATGTTTTGATAAGCGGTTAAGTACAGTTCCTCATTGTAGAGCAAACGGTATAAACGCTCGTACTTGTAATCTTTTTGGTTACTGTGTTTCGTTAAGCTGATTAACACATTTTCAGGATTTCTCATAATGTATCACACATTATCCTTTCTATATTGTTAATGTTATAAACTGCCTTCCTTCGCCATGTAAGTGCCATTAACACTCTCGGACTACTATGAAGGCTCCGTTACCATATCGAATATTCATAAGCCTACACTTAATAGCTTATTTTTAAGCGTTTCGACTTAGGTAATCCCCGTTTAGCATCATACTAACGATTTGGCTTGTTAGGTTGTCGGATACGACTTCCATCCTTTTATGCTTATTGCATATACGTCTCAGCCTATCTTTGCTTACGCTCCTGAACAGCGGAACATAAGTGCTGAGATATAGCGAATAATAATTACCTTACGCCATAGTCCCGACATTGACCGTTTGGACTATCGTTCAACCAGTATGGGCTTTATCCTCATACCTAACTTTTCATCTCCCCATTCAGTCGCAGCTTGGTAATTAGCTGACTTATGGCTTTACCGACGTGCTATTTTCCCTGATATTTAGTTTCCCTCACAGGTAAATCGGTTGATGATAGGACTGTAAGATACTATCCTAATACCTTGCCAAAGGTATATTTATTATGATGCCTTTACGGGCGCACGTTCCAGATCTGACGGTTTCCAAGGGCAGTCCAGATGATGCAGTGCAAGTAGTCTATCCTGGACGTTGGTACCAGCACCGAGTTTTGGAGTGGAACCCATCAGGATTCTTACCTGCCCGGCCCGCACCTTTGCAAACAGCTCCGCTTTTTTCACCTCCGTATTGTACTCATGGATAAATGCGATCTGCTCTTTCGGGAGTCCCCGTTCCACCAGCTTATTTCTCATATCATCATAAACATTGAATGTTCCGTCAGTTTTCGGTGTGCTGAGGTCACAGAAAATCAGCTGGGTAGCCTGTGTATCTTTTCCATCTTCCCATACCTGGAAAACATTCTCCACGCAGGCATTTACCTTGCTTTCCCCTGCATCTGGCAGCATATCATTTAAAAGCCTCTGGTCTAATGCACATTTTCTTCCATCATTGGTGATTTTGAGCATGTTATCTACCCTTGGATCTACCGCACCTCCCCTAACCTGCTCTGCACGTTCTGAAAATGCTTCCACCATTTCTTTCTGCTCATCGCTCGGTTTTAATACTTCATTGATATATTCTGCTTCCGGTACAGGAAGATTCAACATGTCCGCAGTCTGAATATCTGCTGTTTCCTTAAATATGGAAATCAGTTCCGGAAGATTAAAAAAACGGGCAAATCGTGTTTTTGCACGATAGCCCGTCCCTTCCGGTGACAATTCGATTGCTGTAACTGTTTCTCCAAAAGTCGCTGCCCACGAATCAAAATGTCCCATTCCCATATTCATTAAAGTATCATACTGGA
>OLPV01000343.1_pt1 | contig 42439 bp, 32 predicted proteins | sample 1671961 | NCBI WGS metagenome assembly OLPV01 (sample SAMEA3136630, study PRJEB25190) | human gut metagenome | biome: human gut; feature: human-associated habitat; material: faeces | place: Austria | collected 2013 | reverse complement strand
CTAATCGGTCGAGGGCTTGACCAAAAGGTCAGGGTAGGAAATGGTAATAGGTTTGGATGAAAAGTTTGTGTGCAGTTTTGAAGGTATATGGGATTAAAATAAATGATTGCGAGGATGATGCTTCTGATGAGTTTTATGTCAGGGCATTGTTTTGCATTTTAGAATGCGCGAGTGGCTCAGTGGTGGAGCATCGCCTTCCCAAGGCGAGGGCCGCGGGTTCGAATCCCGTCTCGCGCTTATCTTTACGAAGCTCCCTGACGGTTTGCCAGAGAGTTTTTTTATTATAAGGGAAAAAAAAATCGGGCAATTGACGAGGGAAAATAAGGGAGAAAAAGAATATGGATGCATTTATTTGGATTTTGGACGTGGTTGGAACTATCGCATTTTCAATCTCAGGTGCGATGGTTGGCATACGAAAGCGAATGGATTTATTTGGTGTTTGCGTGCTTGGAGTTGTCACGGCCACTGGAGGCGGTATGACAAGAGATATTGTACTGGGAATAAATCCGCCGAGAATGTTTACCAATTCGACAGATGTTTTAATAGCCGCAGTCACAGCTATTCTCACATTTATAATAATTCATTATGCGAATAAGAAAAAGCAGACACATGTAGGCTTTCGTGAAATGTATAGCCTTGTACTTTTCGTAATGGATACGCTAGGTCTCGCAATTTTTACAGTAATTGGTATTGAGGTGGCGCTGGCAACGCGGCCTGATGCAGGTAGCTTCCTGCTTGTGTTTGTCGGTACCATTACTGGTGTTGGAGGCGGATTGCTAAGAGATATGATGTCAGAGTCAATTCCATACATTTTTCAAAAGCATATTTATGCAACAGCATGTATTGTGGGCGCAGTGATATGCGTTATTTTTTATAGGAAATTGAATATTTCGTTAAATATGTCTATGATAGTAGGAGCAATTGCAGTTCTTGTAATTAGAGCATTAGCGGCACAGCTAAGGTGGAATCTTCCAACAATTCATTTGGACGAAGAGGGAAAATCGTAATTAAAAAAGTAAGCACCATGGTGCTTACTTTTTTTTAGAGTGTTTGTATTCTGCCAGAATCAATAAAAAAATTCCAACAAACAAAACTAAAAAAGCATAGGAAGGAATAACTCGTAGTGAGTAATAGCTGATGGTCAGCCAGAGCAGAGCAATGATAATTAATATAAAGGCTGCCCAGTGCAGCATATTGAATCGTTTCATATAAGCTTCTCTTTTCTGTTAGCGTTACTTATAAAATATCATACTTTAATCAAATTGTAAAGCAAAGGAAAGAAGCCATTTATTAAGAATTATTTATGATGCTACTCGACTTTTGTAACAGCATTTTTTGCATATGTTGTGGTTACGAGATCATCGTAAGGAACTTTTTGTTCAAGCTCCCCAGCATCAAGCAGGATATCCTGAAGCAGATCAAAGCTTTCCTTCGTGAATATAGTATCATTTTTCCAAGTATCCTGCTCAAGATAACGATTTACAATGATGGTAATTGTTTTTATATCTGTCTCTGGAAATTGAGGCGCAATGACGTTTGCAATCTCTGCAGCACTGTGAGAATTGACATATTCAAGCCCTTTTTGAATAGCATTTGTAAAATGCTGTATTGTATCAGGGTGAGCCTTTAAAAAGCTTTTTCGGGTGCTGTAAGCTGTATAGGGAACGTACCCTGAATCAACACCTAAAGATGTCACTACATATCCGTCGCCGGACAGTTCAAGAAGTGTTGCATGTGGTTCAAACTCGACAGTATAATCACTTAGTGACGTGTCAGATGAGAAGGCAGCTGCAGTAGAACCAAAATCAATATTTTGTATTATCGTCACATCTTTTTGCGGAGTTAATCCGTTTTTCTTTAAAATATATTCAAAGACCATCTCTGGCATACCGCCTTTTCTGCCGCCGATTACAGTTGATCCCTTTAATTGTGACCAAGAAAAGTTATCATTTGGCTCTCGGCTGACAAGAAAGTTTCCAGCCCGTTGGGTCAGTTGGGCAAAATTGACAGCAAAATCCTCATTACCTTCTTTATACGTATAAATGCTGGCTTCGCTGCCCATAAAACCGATATCAGCATTTCCGGAAATGAGAGCAGTCATTGTTTTATCAGCGCCAAAGCCGGTGTCTAGTGTCAGCAAAATACCTTCCTCTTCAAAATAGCCAAGTTCAATAGCTGCATATTGTGGCGCGTAAAAGATAGAGTGAGCAACTTCATTTAATGTTACAGGAGTAAGATCCTTTTTACTTTCAGTTGATGATGCAGTTGAAGAATTGCTATTTTTTGAAGAAGAGCAGCCCATAAGAGTGCAGATCAAGATAGAGAAAGCAAGAATAATAAGATGAAAAAGACCTGTTTTTAGTTTGCCTTTTATGAAAGAATTGTTTACAGAAAAAGTGTTCATGGAAAACCTCAGAGAACTGTTTGTGATTAGAATATGCGGAAAAAAGGAGAAGCGTTAATGAGTGTTTTGTGGTATACTTATAGTGTATTTTTTGAATAGTTAGAAAAATTGGCAGGTGAAAGAATATGAAAATTGTAGTAATTGACGGTCAAGGTGGCCGTATGGGAAGTGCATTTATTGACAAATGGATTAAGTCTGGCGGTGATCCAAAGGAACTGATTGCAGTTGGCACAAATGCGATGGCAACATCAGCAATGATGAAGGCAGGTGCTGTGAAGGCAGCGACAGGAGAAAATCCAGTAGTTGTCAATACATCAGGAGCTGATTTTGTAGTAGGTCCAATAGGAATTATTGCAGCAGATGCGCTGCTTGGTGAGATAACACCAAAGATGGCACAGGCAGTGGCATCTTGTACAGCACAAAAGGTGCTATTGCCGGTAAATACATGTATGTTTCATGTGGTTGGTGTGTCAGATAATCGCCTGAGTGATAACATTGATGAAGCGATTACTTATATATTGCAAAATAAATAGCAAAATATTGTATTTTTTGTCATTTTGCTAGTTCCATTTTCGACAGATACTTGATATACTGGAATTGTTCTGCGAGTAAAAAGAAAGTAAAACTTATGTAAAAACCGCCGAACAAGTAAATCAGAGGCTTTGGCACAAAATGTGCTAAGTCAAAAGAATGAGAGGTAAACATGGGAGTAACATCCATATTGTCACTGTTAAGTGGCGTAGCGCTATTCCTTTATGGCATGTCGGTCATGGGCGATAGCCTGAAAAAGGTGGCAGGCAACAAGCTGGAGCTGATTTTGTATAAGCTTACCAGTACCCCTCTGAAGGGAATATTGCTTGGAACAGCAGTAACGGCAATTATTCAGTCTTCATCGGCGACAACAGTTATGGTTGTCGGATTTGTAAATTCCGGTATGATGAAGGTTGCGCAGTCAATTGGTATTATCATGGGCGCAAATATCGGAACGAGTGTCACTGGCTGGATCCTCTGTCTGTCCTATATTGAGGGATCAGGCGGCATTGCACAGCTTCTTTCAACAGCAACTATTTCAGCAGTTGTTGCCATTATCGGTATTATTTTCCGTATGGTTATGAAAAAGGACAGCTATCGCCATGTCGGTGAGATTATGCTTGGTTTTGCAATTTTAATGTTTGGTATGCAGACAATGAGTGGCGCTGTAGCACCGCTTAAGGATAGTGAGACATTTAGAAGCATGCTGACAATGTTTACAAATCCAGCAGCTGGAATTTTGGTTGGTATTCTTTTCACAGCAGTTTTACAGAGTGCATCTGCATCAGTTGGTATTTTGCAGGCACTGTCTGTAACAGGCGGAATCAGCTTTGCAGTAGCACTTCCGATTGTTATGGGTATTGGTGTCGGTGCAGCATGTCCAGTTTTAATGTCTGCAATCGGTACAAATAAAAACGGTAAACGTACTGCTCTTATCTATTTGCTGAACGATTTATTTGGTATGCTGTTCTGGTCAATCGTCTTCTATACATTAAATGCGATTTTCCATTTTAAATTCATGAATGTTGTCATGTCGCCAGTATATATTGCGCTGATGAATACTGTTTTCCGTGCAGCAACAATTTGTATTTTGTCACCATTTATTAAATATATTGAGAAACTTGTTTACATTTTAATCAAGGATGACGAGGAAGATCTTGATGAGCAAAAGGATTTTGATCTTCTTGAGGAGCGTTTCTTGAATTATCCGGCAATCGCAATTGCACAGAGTCATACTGCGATGAATGGTATGGCGAGAAAGGCACGTAAGAATTTATCAAGATCAGTGAGCCTTCTGAAAAAATATTCTGATGAGAAATATCAAAAGATTGAAGAAAAAGAAGTGCTGATTGATAAGTATGAGGATAAGCTTGGAACATATTTGATGCAGCTGACTGGAAAAGAATTAAGCGGAGATCAGACTAAGCAGGTATCCAAATTTTTGCATACAATTAGTGACTTTGAGCGTATGGGCGATCATGCACTGAATGTTGCCAGAACTGCAAAGGAACTTTATGATAAGAAGATTGTTTTTTCAGATGAAGCGCGATATGAATTAAATGTTTTGATTGCTGCAATGAAGGAGATTGTTACAAGTACAGTTCAGGCTTTTAGCCGTGATGATTTACAGATGGCAGCTAGAATTGAGCCGCTTCGTGAGCTTATTGGTATGTTGTGTGATGAACTAAAAATGCGTCATGTAGATCGTTTGCAGTCAGGAAAATGTGGAATTTCACAGGGCTTTGCATTCAACGATTTGCTGACAAACATTGAGAGAGTATCAGATCACTGTTCCAATGTTGCCGTAGCAATGATTGAGCTTGAGTCCAGAAACTTTGATACGCATGAGTATTTAAAGAGTGTGCGTGAGATGAGAAATACTGAATATAAGCGTTACTTTGAGGAGTATGAGCAAAAGTATAGTATTGATGATTTCGAAGCCTGGTTTGCAAGACAGCAGGAAAAAGCAAAGATGAAGGCTCTATTAGAGGAGCAGCAGCCACAGCAGGGAAGAAAATCTAAGAATGCTGAAACAACAGAGACAATCATTCCAGAGAACATTGATCCGTTAGAAGATCCGCTTGAGGATACAGAAGAAAATTAATATAAAAAGCAGGTACCTGCAAATGGAAATAAATCCATACAGGTCCTGCTTTTTTTTAACGGTATTAATTAGAATTTTCCACTTCCACCACTGCATCCATGGCTATCAACGTGGCCACCGCCACCACCACCGCCACCAGAGGAGCTTTCTTGCTTTTCACGCTTTATGCGCTGCGTAGTGGTATAAAGATAATAATCACGTTTCTTTGTAAGATGAAAACTTCCAGGTTCCATATAATCAGCAGCGCTAGTTTTCTTAACAGCTGTTTTCATGGAGGCTGCTTTTACACTGCAGATGATAAGTGCAACGATAAATGCAATGCCAAATGACATCAGATATGGCAAAGCGCGAGATAAGAAGGTAAGTTTTGCTGGATTATCATCACTGTAAGGTGTACCTTCACGTGCTTCCTTTAAAAATGCTTCAGTCAGATCTGCGAAGGTGTTGAAAGCATCATAGTAATCGCCATCTGAAAGCTTTGATACAACACGGTTTGTAATATAGTCAAAACCATATTCATTGCTGACAGCTGTTGCTCCAAAACCGTAGGATAAAAGACGCCAGTCGCGGTCAGCCATGCTTATAGTAAACATAACGCAGTCCTTATTACTGCCATAACCATAGCCACGACGGAAGAAGATTGCATCGGTATAATCTTCAATATCATAACCGTTTATATTGTTTAATGTTAAAACAACAACATCACACTGATATTGATTTTCAATCTTAGCTAGTTTATCAGACAAAGAAGAAATTTCATCATTGGTTAGAAGTCCAGCACCATCATAGACATCACCTGAAATTTCAGATTCATTTTCAATTACAATATCATCGAGATTAATATTGGTATCGGCAAAGATCGGCAGCGTTAGACACAAGCTAAGAAGTAGAGTGCACAGAGTTGCAAAAAACGATCGCTTGCTGTGTTTTTTATGTAAGATTGTGTTCATATGATCACTCCTTTCACGTCCAATGACAAATTAAAAGATGAACAGCTTCAGCAGAATGCCGAGCGGAATCGTGATACCGGCGAGAAGTCCAAAGAGGCGTCCCTTATCAATCGGAAGATCACCAATCAGCTTGCCGGTTTGTCCATTGATGGCAAAATGGTAGGATTTGCCATGCCAGTTAGTTGTCAGCATCCATACAGGAAGGAGTGCATAGTCAACGCTATTTTGTGTGGTGCTGATTTTACTGGTACGTGGTGTCAGCGTTGTGTAGTCGCACGTTCTGCGAATAGCCGCAATTGTTGTGTTTTTTACGCGAGCTGTTGCGCGCGGTGCACATACAGTAGCATCCTCATCATAAGTTTGTGCTGCATAGCCAGGCAGATAATCAGTATGAAAATCAGTGATAGCATTGTAATCAAATGGCTCAATTGCATCCATGTAGGCATCATCCATCTTCGATGAGCCATCAACAGGAATGTTGTTAAAGCGGGCTTCGCCATCACGCAGAACAAGATAATGTTCTGTTTCGGTGACATCATAATCACCGTCTGTGTAATGATGTGTGCGTGTCGCATCAAAGGAAAAGCTTCCCTTGGATTCACAGCTGTAAAGCCAGAAAGGAACATAAATACCGCTGATTTCCTCAAGATGGTTTTCAGCTGAAAAAGCACGCGGAAGGAAAATTTTTCCCTTATAAAAGTTTTTCAGTGTTTCCTTTGCTGTTTTTTTGTCGACCTTAAAAGGAATCACGTAATTAGGGCGCTTAGCACCACTTAAATGGTCAGACAATACGACAGGAGAACCACAGTAGGCACAGGTAGAAGCAGCTGTTGTCTCATCAGTGACAAGTTCAGCACCACATGTAGGACAGTGATAGCTGCGCATACCTTGCTGCTCACCAGATGACCAGTTAGATCCGGCATCAGACGTATTCCAGCGTGCATTATCCTGATCAGTACCGGAAGGTGTATCGCTTAGAGCTTTCATTGCCTCAACATCAATTGAGGTGTCACAGTGAGAACAGTGTAGTTTCTGGGTTTTGCTGTCGAAAGTAAGTGCTGCACCACAGTTGGGACACTTATAGGTTTTAATCGAATCATCCATAGAAACCTCTTTTCCGTGCCGCTAAAGGCACTATTTTCTTATAATTATTGTACCATGGATGAAACTGTTTGTCTATAAAAAAGAGACTGCGCATTTTTATGCACAGCCTCTTTTTCTTAATTCCAATATTTACAGGTCCTCTGGCTTTACCGCAACAGTAATCAGTTCAAATGGATGATAGGAGACAACCTTGGTGCTGCCTTCAATATCCTCGATGAGATTCATGGTCTGTACCTCAAATGGGAAGGCAATCTTTCCACGGCGTCCATCCTGCTCTGACAGACGAAGAATCAGATACTGTCCGTTTTCAGAACGCTTCATTGCCTGCAGATAAAGTCCACAGTCGTTTAAAGTGTCACGAAGAGCAGCAGGTACAGTGACATTTGACTTGCAAAGCGGAACATTATATTCCATAGCAGTCTTATTTACCTGTGCCTCTACAGCATCACCGCTGTGCGGAAGGATTGTGTAGCAGAAGTCATGGTGACCGATATCAGATGTGATATCAGGGCGGATAGTTGCACGAAGAAGACTTAAGGAAATCTCATCTTTTTCAAGACCAACACCGTATTTGCCCTCATTAATGATTGCAATACCGCTTCCGCTCTCAGACATATCGCACCACTTATGATGGCAAACCTCAAAGCGAGCCTGCTGCCAGGAGGTGTTCTTTGTCAGATCACGCTTTACAAAGCCAGCACTTGTATCACAAACGAGTTCTCTTGTCAGAACGTCTGGTCCAAAGTTTACCTTTGCAAGCTTATGTTTCTCATCCCAGTCCACGACGTTTTCAACTTCGATTGCACGAGAATCAGCAAAGAAGCGAAGAATCATCTTCCAGGTACTCTTTTCTGTTGTGAAAGTAACAGCAAATTCAGCAGATGAACCATCAGAAGATACAAGAGCAAGCGGCTTGTCTACGTTTAATGCGACCTGAATATCTTTATAATTTGGCAGGATATCCCATGCATCATAAACACCTGGGTTATCAGCATACAGGTGAAGCTTGTTAAAGCCACAGCCTTCCTTAACCCACTCGCGGTCAAGCTCTTTATCGTACAGGCTTACGAAACTTCCGTCATTTGAAAGCTTTGCACGGTAGTAAGGAGTTTCAAGAACAAGACAATCACACTTGTCACAAAATTCAGCGCTCAGCCAGTTTTCCTTGGATGGAAGAGCTGCGACTGTGCCAGTGCTAAGACCGGCAAGTGCCGGAATGCTCCAGAATCCCTTTACACCATGACGAGTAACATTTCCGTTTTCATCCTCAATGAAAGTGATTGAAGAACGAGTAAAGTTTAATGAGTTGAAATACTCACTGCCAGCAGTTGAAGCAAGCATTGCGTCAAGACGCTCAGAAACGTTACGATAATCGTTCATTGCATCCTCATATACTGGATGAATATGAGAGCCTGGCAGGATATCGTGGAACTGATTTAATAAGAACTTCTTGTAGCACTCTGTCAGTTCCTCAGATGGATAAGAAGCGCCAGTTAAAGATGCGAGAGCAGCGCGAAGCTCTGCCTCACGAAGCTTAAATTCAAGAGTACGGTTTGCCTTCTTTAAATTAGACTTTGTGGTGAATGTACCACGGTGCATCTCAAGATACAGCTCGCCATCCCAAGTAGCTAAGTTGGTGTTATCCTTTAAATTCTTATGAAGGAATGCATCACCGCCAGTTACTTCGATTTTTGGCATAACAGAAACCTTGTCAAAACGGCGAATCATTTCAAGCATTTCCTCGGTACATCCAGAACCGCCATCACCGTAGCCATACATGTTAAGTGTCTGACCGCCAGTTTCCTTATCCTGATAAGCTTCCCAGTTTTCCTGAATCTGGCTTGGCATGTTCCAAGTAATAAAGTGTGTCGGAGGAACGCAGGCATATACGCTGCTTCCGTCGATACCCTTCCAGATAAAGTTGTTGTGTGGGAAACGGTTGGTATCGTTCCAGGTGGACATCTTGTTAGAAACAAAGTAATCAACACCACTCTTTTTTAAGATCTGAGGAAGAATCCAGCTGTTTCCAAAAACGTCCGGAAGCCATGCATTGTCTATGGTGCGTCCAAATGCTTTCCTAAAGTACATCTGTCCATACAGACACTGACGGATTAAGCTCTCAGCAGACGGAACATTACAGTCAGGCTCGACATACATAGCGCCAACAGGTTCAAACTGACCAGCTGCAATCTTTTCCTTTAATTCAGCAAATAGTTCTGGATAATACTTTTCAAGTGTCTCGTAGGTGTATGCCTGTGTGTGAGTATATTTAAACTCAGGGTACTGATCCATAAGACGAAGCTGAATAAGAATAGTTCTTGCATTTTTATGTACAGCATGGATACGGCGCCAATAATAAGCGATATCAAGATGAGAGTGACCAACTAAAGCAACGTCACCGCTGCCTTTGAAATCAGTGTTGGAGTAGATATTCTTTTCTACATACTCAGCAGCCTGATCAACGCCTTCATATGTGTCAAAATCAATGAAGTCAAGTGCCTTACTCAGTTCACGGAACAAAAACTTGCGGTAGTCTTCATTAAAATACTCGCTGTGAGCAATATCCATAAACAGAATATAGTCATAGACAAGAGACTGAACATTATCGCGGATAGTTGCAAGATAAGCACCCTCGAAGATCTGGCGGCAGCCACGGTGTGCAAGAGAGGCAGGGTTTCTCTCATCATCCGGCTTAGAACGGTTATAGGCTTCAATCTCAATTGTAAGATCGTCAGAATCAATATATGGATTAAGCAGTATGCGTTCACGGTTCGGGTCAACACCGCCAACATACTTTCCGTTAATTTTAACGATCATCTCAGCTGCTGTGTGCAGTGTAAAGTAGATGTTTTTTCCCTTCATATGTGCTGGAATCTGTACATGACCGCGGATAAAGGCAGTTCCATCTGGGGTAAAATACATGTCGTCTTTCTTTAACGGACGATATTCATCGGAATAATATTCATACTGATCCTCTGAAATCTGTCTGGCATCGCGAATTTCAAGATCTGTAATTTCAAATTTCTCTTCATAAATGCCGCGCTGCAGCCATACAAAACGAAGGTCAGTCCATTCCTCCGGTCTCATACTGCGGCGGACAACTTTTACATGAGCCATAGTAAAATCCTTTCATATATGTAATTAATTATAATTAATTATGATGCCTACGAATGCTTTGATACTTCGCATCTCTCGCAATTCTAAAAACATTCGGGTCTCAAGGTCACAAACTTCCTCATGCAAACATGATCAGCTTGCGACTTTGAGACTCTGGCATCACACGTTGTCCCAGAAGAATGGCTTCTTGCGGACAGCAGTGATCTCAACAGTTTCACCCTTTGCCTCTTTGATTTGCTGGGCAATCCAGTCTACGCAGCGGTTTAAAATCAGACATTTAGAACACTCGCCGCGGAAGATCAGAGTCAGTTTTTTATTTTCATAGGAGACGAACTCGACCCAGCCGCCATCACCCTGGAGCTTTGGAGCCAGAACATTTTCAATATATTCTTTCATGGCGTTATCCTTTCTCTTTATTAAAAATTGATCCTTACTTCTTGATGAAATCCTCACGCATTGGTGTAAAAACATCGCACAGAACACCAGCCTCAAGACATTCACATCCGTGAAGACTATTGGACGGCATTAAAATGCTGTCACCTGCGTTTACTACCTGAGTTTCTCCATCAATTGTGAAAGCAAAGCTTCCCTTTACGATGTAAGTAGTCTGAACGTGTGGATGAGTGTGGAAATTGCCCTTTGCTCCCTTTTCGAATGTGATCTCACACATCATAACTTGATCGTTATAAGCCATTACCTTGCGTGAAACGCCTGGCTCACATGGTGTAGCGGTTACCGTATTGTTGTGTACAAACATAATGAAACCTCCGTATAAAATGATTTGGATAATAAATCCCTTATGTTAAGTATACCATGAAAATTGACAAATGACAGGACACTTTTCAACAAAAGTACAACAGATTTTATAAAAAATGAAATTACTCCTATCTTTTTTTGAAAAGCGTTATATAATAAAAGACAAAAAAATGAAAGAGAGAGGAAATTATGAATAACGTTCAAGGAATTGAAAAAGTGGATCAGAAAAGTAGTTGGCAGCCGCAATGGATGACCGTTTCAAAATTTGTTGATTGTACACCTCGCAATGTGTTTCACAAGGAGATGGAAACGGAAAAAGAAATTTCAGTGGGGGAACAAGCAAAATGTCAGAATCTTCATATTTTGTGTCGTGCGGAATTTGAGACGGAAGCAGATCTTGAAAATGTCATTTTAAAAATCAGTGCAGATGATCATTATAAGGTATCACTCGATGGCGAGTTTTTAATGGAAGGACCATTTCCCAGTTATGTGTGGAAATATTACTATGATAAGATTGAAGGTCTCAATGTAGCAAAGGGAAAGCATGTGCTGGCTGTTCATCTGTACTATTATGGAACAGTCAATCGTGTTTGTAACAGTGCCGATTTTCGTTGTGCGCTAGCAGTGGAGCTTACAACAAAACAGGGAGAGCCGATTCCACTTGCTTTTCAGGCACAGATATGCCAAGCGTATTCCGGCGGTATTTTAGGTTATCAGACCGCATTTTTGGAGAATTTTGATAATCGACTGTATCCGCGTGGATGGGATTGCATCTCATATCATGCAGGTGAATCAACAGGTTGGGAAACAATGCAGCCAGCAAAATGGGCCGATTATGAATTGTATGAAATGCCGGTGGAACAGTTAGTGCACAAAAAAGTAATACCGGCTGTATGTGAAAAGCGTGCAGATGGAAGTATTTTTATTGATGTGGGAAAAGAAATTGTTGGATTTGTATGCGTGAAGGCAACGGGTATCAAAGGCAGTCAGGTTCACATTTATTGCGGCGAAGAATTGCAGGATGGCGATGTGCGCTTTGACATGCGCTGCGGATGCCGCTATGAGGAGGTATGGACACTTGATGAGGGAGAATGCCAATTTGATCCATACGACTATAAGGCATTTCGTTACGTGAAGCTGATCGCAGATTCACATGTAGATATTACAGAGATTTGCTTGATGGAGCGTCATTATCCGATGGATGAGAATGACTGCCGCTTACAGACATCACCGCAGACGCTGCAGCAGATATTTGATATTTGCCGCCATGCAGTTGAAATTGGTACACAGGAGGGCTATTTGGATTGCCCGTCAAGAGAAAAGGGTCAATATTTGGGTGATAGTGTGATTACAGCTCGCTCACAGGTATGGCTTACTGGAGAGACCAATATGCTGTTAAAGTGTATTGATCAGTTTGCACAGAGTGCGCGAATTTGCCCTGGCTTAATGGCAGTAGCACCGGGGAGTTTGATGCAGGAAATTGCCGATTATTCGTTGTTGTACCCAGAGCTTGTAAAAATGTATTACGATTTTACCGGTGATCAGGCCGTACTGGAAAAATATCTTCCAGTGATCGAAGCAATGTTAGCTCATTTTGCAAAGTTTGAGCGAGAAGATCATCTTTTGTATTACGTGAAAGATAAATGGAACATGGTGGACTGGCCAGAGAATCTGAGAGATGATTATGAGTTCCCTCTGACAAGACCGATTGGACCAGGTTGTCATAATGTAGTAAATGTGCTGTATATTGGTGCATGGAAGGTGACAGAAGAGATACGAGAAATCTTAAAAATGGAAAACAAACAGTATAGCGCTGTGTTGGAGCAAGCATATCGGACTGTTTTTCTGCGCCCAAATGGACTGTTTGCGGATATGGAGAACGGAACGCACTGTGGACTTCATGCAAATGTTTATGCACTCTATTATGGTGTGGCAAAGAATAACGAAAAGGACGCGATTATAAAGTTAATTGAAAAAAAGGGCTTTTCATGTGGAGTGATGCACAGTTATTTTGTTTTGCGAGCACTTGAACGTGTCGGAGCGTATGAGCAGGTCTATCAGATGCTTGTAAATGAAGGAGAGCATGGATGGGTCAATATGATTCGTGAGGGTGCAAGTTCCTGCTTTGAAGCGTGGGGAAAAGATCAGAAGTGGAATACCAGTCTGTGCCATCCGTGGGCAAGTGCGCCAATTTCGGTGATCATAGAAGTGATTGCTGGAATTTGCCTGAAGCCACAAAACGAAAAAGGTTTTGAATTTCACCCACATGTACCAGATGAGCTGAGCGAGTTTTCTATTCGTGTGCCATTTAGCGGAAAGCAGCTTACCGTTTGCAAAAAGGATGGAAAAGTTGTTTTGACACAGGAATGAGAAAGACATAGGTTCAATTACATAAAAAGACATAAGGTCAACTACATAAGTTAAAAAGAACGTAAAAGTAAGAAAAAGAGAATATTGTCATCCCAAAGGGAGTCTGATCATTCGCGGATCGGGCTCCCTTTTGTAATTTTGCTATTTCGCAACATAGTTATTTTATATTATTCTTACTCAAGCACCGCATAGGAAATAAAATCAAAAATATAGTTAGGGAAATTTTGATCGGTGCAAATAGAAAGCACAGAGCCATCCTCAAGGGAAAGCTTTTTCGCAATCAATGTGTCATTAAGCAAAATGCCATAGGCGACGGAATCATTCGTCAAAATTCGTCCCTCTTTGTCAAGCTGCTCATAAAGATTAGATGGCAAAAGTGTGGTGAGATCCATATATAGATTTTGATCCTTATAGTAGTCTGCCATGACAGGAACGGTAATTAACACATCAATGCTGTTTGTGGCAACTAGTGATTCCAACTTGATCGTGGAGGCAGAAGAATAGAAGAAATCAGAGAGTTCCTCACTTGTTGCGCCCATTACCATAGAGCAGTCAAATTCAGTTGTCTGTCGCCAGTTCTTATCAAAGCCATTTCGACTTTCAAATTCAGACTGAATCGATGCGATGGCAGAGGATGAGGTGTCAGGTTCATTGATGACGACACAGTACAGCATCGTATCCTGCATATTTCGATAAATCCAAGAACCTGTTTCAAAGAGGATAAAAAGAATGAAAATGCAAGCAATCAGTGGGATCTTGTAATAGGCCCACAGATACCAGAGACGATCCTTCCAGCTCATCTCCTTTATTTTTTGTTTCTTGTTTTTCCAGTTGGTCATAAGTTAAGAAGCCTCCTTTGGGTTGGTACAATCTGTATAGGGAATTTGAATCTGCACAGTATTTTTGTAGTAGGGAATTGAGGTAAAAGTAATATCGGCGCTAGGGCCAAAATAAAGCTGAAGTCGTTGGCAGACATTATTTAGGCCTATATGGTGGCCGTTTTCATCTAACCCAGTGTGTGCAATATGCTGTGCTTTTGATACATCAATTCCAATACCATTGTCTGTGACACAGATCAAAACGAAGCCATTTTCTTTTCGTGCAGAAATTTGAATCAATGGAAATGCAATGAGGGAACCATTGATTTCGAGAAGAAAACCGTGTCGAATCGAATTTTCAACAAGTGGCTGAAGAATAATCTTGGGAACTGAAAAATTCAAAAGTTCAGGCTCGATTTGGCTGGTAAAGGTAATACTATGATCAAGTCTGTGATCCATAATCGTGATATAAGCACGCACATGATCAATTTCTCTTGAAAGTGGAATTTGATCATTTCCAAGATTTAGTCCAATTCGCAGAAATTCTCCCAAACTTTGAATCATACGAGATGCATTTTGTGTATGACCATTGTATACCTCCATATTGATGTATTCGAGTGTATTATACAGAAAATGAGGGTTAACTTGTTCGGCAAGAAGGCGAATCTTTGCGTTGTACTTTGCTTTTCGCTCAGCTTTGATTTGCTCAATTTGCTCCTGAATCGTGTGATACATCGAATCAATTGCGATGCTTAACTGACCAATTTCATCTTCTTGCGGAAGAACCATTGAGGAGGTGTAGCTTCCAGTTTCAATTGCTTTTACAGAACGCATCAGGCGGCTGAGCGGTTTACTGATGTAGGCAGCAGAGACGCGTGTGACAAGTGTGACGACAATGACACTTGCGGCAGCAACAATTCCAAGAAAAAGTCGAATGGTGTCCATGGAACTTGTCAAATGATGGACAGACACCGAATTGATCAGATAAAAATTGCCACTGTTTAATTGCTGATAAAAGATATAGCGATTATCTTTATGGATCCGTCCATTAGAAAGCGTATCTGTTGCAGTAGCTGTAATCTGTTCGATGACGGATTGGTCAAGAGCATCCTCAGTAGAGTGCATGGCAGAGGTTGCCGGATTGATCAATGTTCCAGCTCCGGTCATGACATAAAGAGACCCTCTGGTATCACTGTTACTGTAGGCGCGAAGATAATCATTAAAGGCATCTGCATTAAATAGTAAAAATAAAATGGCATCCGAATCGGCAACATTACTACAGACAGCCGTGTAGCTTCCCAATGATTCATACTTTAATGGAAAGGCAAGTGGAATGACATCGTTTTTGTATTTCAGTGGACTAGAAATTCTAGGAAGAAGTGTGATCCCCAAAATTTCTTCTTCTGAGTAGCCAAGTGTGTAGCTGTAGGTATCCTTTTTGGGAGTATGGCTGAAAGGATGGTAAAGACTGCCATTTCGTGTTGTGATCACGGCAGAGTCCAAAAGTGGGCTGGATACCGACAGATTGTGCAAGGTTTCTTGCAGCTCATTATTAAACTGTGTGTAATGAGATTCATCAGCACTGCGAAGAGAGATTAAAATATCTCGAAAATTCTCTGTTCCGCAGATTTCGACAAAGCGGGTTGTCAAATGGGAAATGGTATCGTCGAGCGCATTTGCCGTATAAAAATGATTATTCTGCGCTCGGATGAGTGCTGAGCGCAGAATAAAGCGGCTAAAAAAAAGCTGTGCAACGATACCAATCAAAAGAAGACTAGCCAAAGCAATGCTGGCAGTGGAGAGCCATATCCTTTTCATGATATGGGTTCTTGGATTGAATTGTTTTAATGATTTTAACATAGGCTTTCGTAATCAGATGGTGAAATTCCGGTTACATTTTTAAATGCACGAGAGAAGGAGCGGTAATCTTGATAGCCGGTAGCATAGGCTACCTCGCTGATATTCATTTCACCCCGTGTGAGAAGCTGTTTTGCATAGTCAATTCGGGCATTTAAAACATAGTCGCGAAAGTTCTGACCGGTTTTTGCTTTAAAGTATGTAGTAAAATAGGTTTCGCTTAGGTTAACGGCAAGGGCAATGTCGCGTGCCTTGATATTGCTGGAAATATGCTCCTGAATAAATTGTTTTGCCGTTTCAATCACAGGATCTCTGTGGGCATGTTGTGTAAAATATTGATGGCTAAAATCTGTCAGTGAAGAAATAAGCCAATGTTCAAGATCACCTACAGAGTGTAAAAAGCGTGTCTCCTCTCCAGTAACAGGAGCAGCTGGTGACAAATCAGAATGTCGTGCAAAAAATAAGATTCTTGCATGATTTGTCAGATAGATGCACATGCCTCGAATAAAGTCTGGTGGCGGCATTGGAACAAAAAATAAAGACTGAATAAAGTCATGACAGTAAGAGGCAACAGCGGATTCATTTGCTGTTTCAAGCGCCTGCAACAGCGGCTCAATCTGGATAGATTCCGGTGAAAAGGAAGGCTCCTTTTTGCAAATCATGCTGCTATCGTATATATTGTCCTCTTTTTCGTAGATGTGATAGGAGAGGGCAAGAAGAGCAGACTGATAAGAAGTCGATGCGTATGCAAGCGAGGATACAGTTTGACCAATTCCAATAAAAAAACGTGGTTTTGATTCGTCTGGCTGTTGATTTAAAATTGCAGCAACATTGACACAAGACTGGTATAATTTTTGTAGGTCGCTGTCTTGGTCGATATTGACAAGAAGAACCAATTGTTCGTCCTGGTAGATCCAAAAATCAAACGTTATATTTGAAAGCAGTTCATGGAACAACCGAGAAGCACGCTCAAGAAGTGGAATCAGCACGCTTTTGTCAGAGGACGTACAGGAGCACACAACTGCGCGAAGTGTACTATTTTTGACGGATAAATTCAGAACACTGTAGCGACGAGCCGTTTCATCAGGCCCAGTGATCTCACCTCGAATCAATTGGTTGAAAAAAAAGATGCCGGATGTGCGCATCAGCGACTCAATATTTTGCTTGGCAGTAGAAAAATGCTTCTGGGAAAGCAGTTCTGAAAACTGTCGATTTAATTCATCCTTGAACTCATCAATTTTAAGTGGCTTCAAAAAATATCCGTTCGCCCCGTATCGAATTGCTTTTTGGGCAAGTGAGAAATCGTCGTATCCACTTAGGATCAGAAAGCGACACTCAGCACCTTCACTTTTTGCACGACGGATCACCTCAAGTCCATCCATGCCTGGCATTTTAATATCAATAATGACAAGATCAGGGTGATAGGTTTGAATGCAAGATAGGGCGTAAAGCCCATCAGGAGCCGTATCAATGACCTGTGCGTGCAGGTCATTCCAAGGAATTGCATTCAAAAGACCATTTCGGATTGCTGCTTCATCGTCGGCAATTAAAACAGACAAAACAGGCTGGGGCATGTTAGAAATCTCCTTTCCATTTTTCCATTAGAATAAGTGACATAATGACATCTGAAATCAAATTATCTTTTTGTTTAAAAGTATGAATAAAATAAAAATAAATCCAGATATCAGCAGCGTCTAATATAACATAAAACAAAAGAAAAAGCAAGTTTGTATAAAAAGTGGGCATTTTTACGTAAAAATCATAAAATGTGTTACATCAATCATGAAAAGTGTCGTTGAAAATATCCTATAATCATGGTAAAAATAAGACATAGGGATGACAATCCTGACAAAACGTGTGGCTGAAAGGCCAGGATAAAAATGGAGGAAAAAAGATGAAGAAACAGACATTAAGCCTTATGATGTGTGCAGCTATGGCAGTGGGTACAATTGGTGTTGTACCGGTAATGGCAGATGAGAGTGATGGTAAGATCACAATTGAGTATTGGGTGAATGATCGCCACGACAGCGAGTACATGAATGAAGTAATTGATAAGTATAACGAGGAGAACGAGGACAACATTTATGTAAAGATGACCTTGATTACCGATAATTACGAGACCATGCTTTCTACTGCATATACAGGTGGAACTGCACCAGATATCGCAGGAAACTTAAGCATCAACTTTGCACAGAATGGTATGATTATTCCATTAAACGAGTACATTGATGCAGACGAGGAGTATCAGAAGGTAAACGAGCCATATCAGCATAAATATGAAGGTATGAATGCAATTGGCGATGATATTTACTGGGTATATTCGGGTATGAGATCTGGTGTACGCGTTGAGTACAACAAGGATCTGCTTGAGAAGAGTGGTTACACTGAAATTCCGGATACTCTGGAAGAATATATTGATATGGCAAAGAAGATTACTGAGGATGGAAATGGTGACTATTATGGAATTGGATTTACTTCTTCTTCTCCATTTGAGCGTCTGCTTGAGATGGTAGCTCAGGTATCTGGTATTTACTACTATGATTATGTAAACGGAAAGTTTGATTTCAGCGGTTATAAGGAAGTTATTGAGCAGGGAAAGAAAATGATTGATGAGGAGATTGCATATCCAGATCAGCAGCCAGTTGATAATATGAGAGCTCTGTTTGCAGAGGGTGATTTTGCTTTATGGAGCAATGCTTCTCAGGAAGCAGGTGTATTTACAAATCAGATTCCAGTAGAGGATTTTGAGTGGGGTGTTGCACCAGTTCCATCTCTTGATGGTGAGATCAAGGGAGCTCTTCAGACTTCTCCAGCAAAGGGATATGCAATTATGTCATCAAGTGAGCATCCAGATGAGGCTTGGAAGGTTATTCAGTACTTACAGTCTGAAGATGTTTTAAAGGGATATCTTGAGGGCGGTTACTGCCTGCCAATCACTTCTTATATGGATGAAAAAATTGATAAGTCTAAGACAGGACGTTTGGCAGACTTCTCTTTATTGGATTACGAGTCTGTATATCCGGCAGTACCAGCAATCAATCTGTCTGGTGATGATTACAGAACTGTTTTGTGGAATGCAGTTATGGGTTATGTAGATGTAGATGAAGCAATTGAGGATTTGAATACACGTTACAATGATGCATATGATTCTGATATTGCTTCTGGAAGTATCAAGAGACTGGTAATTGAGGATTTTGATGCACTTCATCCAAATGATGGAACTGTAACTTATCTGGACGAATAATTACAATAAATAAAAAATATGCAATGATGATCTGAAACAACGATTATCCATGAGAAGCTGTTTCTATGAAACATCAAGAAACAGCTTCTCTTTATGAAATATAAAATTTGTCTCAAAAATCTATGGGAGGACCTTTATGGCAACAAGTACAATGAAGTCAAAGCTGTCTTTTAAAGAACGTGTCAAAAGAGCAAATAATCGTGGTGATTTTGCAACTGTTTTGATGCTTGCTCCTGCAGTGCTCTTTTTGTGTGTATGTTCAATTTATCCATTTATCTGGATTTTTAGATATGTCTGCTATGATTACAATGGATTTAAGGCAACTTACACTGGTGCAAAAAATTTTGAGCGTATGCTGAGCGATAAGACATTCTGGAATAGTGTTACGCATACCTTTGAGTATGCACTTTATAAGCTGGTGTTTATTATCCCACTTGCACTTTTAATGGCAGTGCTTTTAAATCAAAAGTTACGTGGTTCTTCTGTTTTCAGAGGAATCTATTTTATGCCGACAATCATCAGTAGTTCGATTGCTGGTATGATTTTTGCATTTATATTTGCAACCAAGAATGGTATTTTAAATTCACTTTTAGAGAGTATGAATTTAATTGACAGTCCGATTAAGTGGTTGACGAGCAAGAATGTGGTTATGGCTGCAGTTACAATTTTAGCAGTATGGGGCGGCTTTGGTAATTACATGCTATACTTTGTTACTGGTATGACTGGTATTTCGGAGGATATTTACGAAAGTGCTAAGATTGATGGTGCAAATGGTGTTCAGACATTCTTTAAGATTACGCTACCTATGCTTGCACCTGTTATGAAAGTCATCTTAATGTTAGCGATTACTGGTGCCTTCAAGGATTATGAGGCAATAATGGTTTTGACAAACGGAGGTCCGGGAAATCGTTCTAATGTTATGTTCCTTTATATCTATAATTTGATTTTCCCGTCTGCTGGAAATAACAATGCACAGATTGGATATGGAGCGCTGCTTAGTGTCGTTGCAGCGATAATTGTAGGTATTGTTACAGCAATTTATTTGGCAGTTTCCAAGAAACTGGATGATGTAGTCTAAAGAGGAGGGTGAATCATGGAAAAGTCACGTGCTGTATATTCAACAAAAACAAAAGTGATCCGCTTCATCCTGTGGCTCTTTTTGGCTTTTATAGCTGTTTTAGTTCTGTTCCCGATTGTGTATATTATTTTGGGATCATTCAAGGATAACAAAGAGCTTTTGGCTGGTGGTTCAAATATTCTTCCGAGTAAATGGGTCTTTAGCAATTATGCAGATGCATGGCATCAGGCAAATTTTGCAACCTATACATTCAACAGTGTTATGCTCAGCCTTGGTGTTATGCTTGTATCTTTGATCAACGCGACCATGGCAGGATATGTATTTTCACGTAAGCAGTTCAGAGGAAAAGAGCTGATATACTTTGTGTTTATTGCATTTATGTTTGTAAATGTAGGTTCTGTTTCACTGCGTCCTCTGTTTGAGCTGGCGGTTAAGTTAAAAATGAACAAAAGTCTGGTATCAGTAGTACTGATCTCGGCAGGAAGCGGTCAGGCAACATTTATTTTCCTTTGCCGCGGATTCGTAAATTCTGTTCCAAAGGAGCTAGATGAGGCAGCAAAGATTGATGGCTGTACTTTCTTCCAAATTTATTACAAAATCATTCTTCCAATGCTGAAACCAATTATGGCAACGATCGCCATACTTTCCTTCAGACAGGGCTGGAATGAATATATCATGCCATTGGTATTTACTATGTCGAATGAGAAGCTTAGACCTTTGACTGTAGGTGTAAATATGCTGAAAAATGCAGGAGATGGTGCAGCAGCATGGAACATTATGTTCGCAGGTGCTACAATTTCTATCATCCCGATTTTGATTGTATATTGTTGTTTTAGCCGTTTCTTCATGAGTGGTTTGACAACAGGTGCTGTTAAGGGCTGATGACTATGCATGCTGGCTGACAATTTGTTTTAATTCGAATTGTCAGCCTTTTTTATATAGGAATGTAAAGACAAGAAAGGATAATGTGATAGAAATTATGGAGATGAGAACAAATTTAACAGAAAAAAAATATGATCGTCCAACATATCCACAGCTTGGACATATCTATCCTGGAGATTATTACGAGGAACTTCCATTTTCAGATTATATTAACACAAATCAAAAGATTCCGTCTGAAAAAAAGATTTTTGATATCCGTGATTTTGGCGCAAGACCAGAAAAAGATCTTTTGAATACGGAAGCTTTCTTAGCAACTGCAGCGGCATGTGAGAAGGCAGGCGGTGGTGTGATTCTCGTTGCAGGAGGATCATATTGCATGGGAACAATCTATATTCCATCGGATACAACACTATTTATAGCAGCAGATTCCGAAATTCGCGCATCTAGAAATGCTGATCTTTTGGTATCAGAAAATCCAGAGGGAATTATTGAATATGGAACAGAATCGTCAGAGGGAGCATTTGTACGTGTAAAAGATGCAAGTAATGTTACAATTACAGGTGGCGGACGAATAAGTGGAAGTGGAGAATGGTATGTATACGAACCTAGAGAACTTCCTGCACGTAGTCCATTCCCTGTTACAAAACTTCCACGCAGGGATCAGGCAGCAGAAATTAATACGATACCAGATACGATACGTTATTATTATAGACAGAGAATTCGTTATGCGGAAGATAAATATAATGAGGGAAAAGAAACACTAAAAAGACCTTCTTATATGGTATGGATTCAAAACAGTACAAATATTTTGATAGAAAATATTATTCTACATGACTCAATGACGTGGACATTTAATGCGGATTGTTGTGATGATATTATTATTCGAAATGTAGTAATTGATGACAATCGTCATGTTGCAAACACAGATGGTTTTGATATAACAGGTTGTACAGATGTAACGATTCAGCATTGTTTTGTATCTTGCGCAGATGATGGTATTTGTTTAAAAAATCCAGCGCATACAAGAAGAACAATGAAAAATATTGTAATTAGCGATTGTACAGTGATTTCTGTTATGAATGCTTTTAAAATAGGAACAGGAACAGTGCATGATATTGAGAATGTTTTAGTAAGTGATTGTGTATTTTGTATGCCTGATATTTATCCAGGTTCTGTTTCGGGCATTTCTATAGAATCTTGCGATGGCTCAAATATTAAAAATATTGTGGTAAAGAATATCGAAATGAAAAATGTAGCTTGCCCGTTGTATATTCTTTTGAATATGAGAAATGAGAGTAGGGATTCTTATACGGATGAAGTAGGAGAAAACCACTATTGGGGAGGAAGTATTTGTGATATTACTATTTGTGATATTAAAGCACAAGAAGTAGAACTTCCTAGTATCATTACAGGTTTTGAGACCTATAAAAAAGATGGGACGGTAGTCCGAAGAGCAGTTTCGAATATTCTAGTAGAAAATTTTGATGTGAAATATCGTAATAATGATGAGATTATTGAGATTCCGCAGAAAATTGAAGAGTTTCTGACAGATTATCCAGAGAGCAATGCACATGGTGATGTGGATGCATATGGTATTTGGTCTCGTCACACGGATAATTTGATGTTGAAAAATATTGAGGTTGTACCAAGAAAAAATAATACAAGAAAGATGATTTGCAGTTATGATGCAAAGTAGGGGAAATTTATTATGTATAACACATATGACACATCCACTTACCCAGAATTAGGAAATATCTATCCTGGTGATTATTATGAAGCACTTCCATATGATGAATTTATCGATAAAAATCAAAAGCTTCCAGAAGGAAAAAAGGTTTTCGATATTCGCGATTTTGGCGCAAGACCAGAAAAAAATCTTTTAAATACCGAAGCTTTCTTAAAAGCTGCAGCAGCATGTGAGAAAGAAGGCGGCGGTGTGATTCTTGTTGCGGGGGGATCATATTGCATGGGCACTGTGTATATTCCGTCTCACACAACACTGTTTATTGCGGCAGATTCTGAAATCAAAGCGTCCAGAAATGTAGATCTTTTGCTTGCAAAGGAAAAAGAACAGATAGATGACAGAAAGGGCGAGTCGAGCGAGGGCGCTTTTGTGCGCGTAAAGAATGCAGAGGATGTGACTATCACAGGAGGAGGACGCATTAACGGAAGCGGTGAGTGGTATGTATATGAGCCAAGAGAGCTTCCGGCACTTGTTCCATTTGAGACAAGCCGTTTGCCAAGACGTGATCAGGCAAAAGAAATTAATACTATTCCGGGAACGATTCGCTATTATTATAGACAAAGAATCCGTTATTCAGAAGATAAATATGGTGAAGGCAAGCCAAATTTAAACCGTCCGGCAGCACTTGTATGGGTGCAGGACAGTAAAAATGTTACGTTTGACAATATTACCTTATATGATTCGATGAGCTGGACACTTCATATTGAGTGTTGTGAAAATATTACAGTTAAGAACATGGTTATTGATGATAATCGTCATGTGGCAAATTCTGACGGAGTGGATATTAATGCAAGTGACAATGTATTAGTAGATCATTGTTTTATCTCCTGTGCAGATGATGGAATTGTAATTAAAAATCCAATTCGCACTGGACGCGCCATGACACATGTACATGTAAAAAGATGTACTGTTGTGACAGTTATGAATGCGTTTAAAATTGGAACTGAAACGGCAAATGATATTAGTGATATTCTTGTAGAAGACTGTAAGTTTTGCATGCCTGATATTTATCCTGGTTCTGTTTCTGGAATTTCACTTGAGTCATGTGATGGAACTAATCTTTCTGATGTAACTATTAGAAATATTACGATGGATAAGATTATCTGTCCACTGTATATTTGCTTAAATAAGAGAAATCGTTACAATGAGCCATATACAGACAATGTGGGAGAAAATCGTTACTGGGGCGGCAGTATTAAAAATATCCGCATTGAAAATATTCATGCAGACAACGCAGAAGTTCCGGCAATTTTAACTGGATATGAAACAACTAAAAAGGATGGAAGTGTTGTTCGCAGACCACTTGAAAATATTACTGTAAACAGTTATCATGTTGTATATAGGGATAATAAGGAAATCATTGAAATCCCAGAGACGTTTGATGAATTTTTGGAGGATTATCCAGAGAGCAATGCACATGGTGATGTAGATGCATATGGCATCTGGGCACGTCATATTGATAATCTTGTATTAGAAGATATAAATGTAGTACCAAGAAGCTGCAATACAAGAAAAGAAATTTGTCTTTATGATGTCGATAATAAAAATTGATCAGCGTAAATAGAGTTAATGATGCTTTAGGAGGAAAAAGCAAATGAGCGGATGGAAATTAGGTCTGGATGGATTTGTGACACATTTTATGGTGTCAGGTCCGCAGGAAGAGCCTTATTTTAATGAGACGAAGGATAAAAATCAGCTTCGATATGAGGCATATCTGCGTTCTGTAATTGCAGAACACAAACCAGTTGGTGAAACTGGTGAGATTCTTGTTGGTGCAAAGAGCCGTCTGGGTGAAGAATGGAAGTATTATTATGACAGTGGAAGCTGTTTTGTGAATATTTCAACGTTCTATTCTGTTATGCGCCGCATTCATTTTGACATTGCAACTGTGCTTGAGACATCATCTGATATTGATGTTGCGGCAGTGCTGTGGTCATATGCAGCAGTTGATGTGTATTGCAACGGCAGATTAGAAGGCACATTAAAGCAGCCAGTTTATAAGCCAATTCAGAAAAAAGAGTTGACGCTTCATTTAAAAGCAGGACGCAATCTTATTTATTTAGCATGTGAGAATCTTGGTGTGCGTGATACAAGAAGTGTAGCAGGTCTGCAGATTTTAAATCATAAGGATAAAATTAAAGTGTCAATTCCAGATGAAGCATGTGCTGACACTGCAGCTGTGGCAGAAGCATTTTTGGAGAGTGCACGTTTAGAGTCAAATAAGCTCTGTTTTGACAGCCCGGCTCCGAGTGGAACAACTTATACATACCGCTATTATGAAGATGATTTTGCAAAGGCAATGATTCCGGCTGTCTGGTATCAGGCAGAGGGAAAAAGCGAGATTCTTTTAGAAAATGGACAGCCATATGTAACAGTGAAAGTTGTGTTAGGAAAGCTTGAGCTTAAGCGTGTCTTTGAACGCACAGAGCAGCTTGTTCCTAAATATGCATTGCGCGAGGATGGAAGTGCATTTAGCTTTGAAGAGAATAAGGAGCTTATATTCAGACGAATTGCAGATGTTATGAGCGAGAGCCGCGGTGAGAAGTTTGGCTTCCCGATCTCTAATATCCTTGCAAGAAAGCATTTCAATGACAACTCTATGGATGATGAGCGATTGATGTATGAGATGCTTGAGATGATCGAAGAACGTTATGACTGCTCTGACTTTTTGATGTGCGGACTTATTCGTTATCTGCATAATTATCCAGTTGAAGGAGCAATGAAAGAGCGTATCAAAGATGTTATGCTTAATTATCGCTATTGGATGGATATGGATGGCTTTGACGGCATGTGCTTTTGGAGCGAGAATCATGCGCTGATGTTCTATACATGCGCGATGAATGCTGGAGAGATGTATCCTGACGAATATTTCCCTCGTGCAAAGATGACAGGAAGAGAACTGCATTTATATGGAAGAAACAAAGTTTTGCAGTGGCTTGATGATGTAGAAGAGTATGGTTTTGAGGAGTTTTTGAGTACTGTCTATATGTGCGTTACATTTGCGGCATTGATTAATGTAGTAGATTATTCAGAGCCGGAAATTTCAAAACGTGCGGCAGCTGTTACTGATAAGATGCTCTCCATGCTTGCCCTTCATACTTATAAAACTGGTATTGTGGCACCGATGGGACGTGTTTACAGAAGTGTATTGTATCCGTTTGATCAGGGAGCAATGGCACTTATGAATTTGATTAATCCAAAGCTTCCATACACATTTGGAGAGGGATGGCTTGGCTTTTATGCAAGCAGCCATTATCCAATTCCGGAAGGTCTTGTAAAGCTTATGGAGGATGATGTTGAGACAAATTATACAACGGGCAATGCAAGAGTCTATCTTGAGAAAAATGACGACTATTGTTTGACAAGCGTAGCGTCTCCTAGAGAGCCGTTCACACGTTGGGAGAATGAGACTCTTAAAGAAGATGTTGATATTACGACACATAACTTTACGAAATCATTTAACGAGCGTTTTCATGGCACTACATATTTTAGACCAGGTACATATGGTTATCAGCAGCACATGTGGTATGCAGCACTTGACGGCGAGGCTAGCATTTTCGTTACACATCCAGGCTCTACATCAGAGGAGGGCGATATGCGCCCAGGCTACTGGCATGGAAATGGTGTGATGCCGGCATTAAAACAGCAGCATGGCATTCTTGGCGGTATTTATGTGATTCCAGATGAGCATCCAATTGGATATACTCATTTATATTGTCCTGAGTGTCGTTTTGACGAGGTGATCCATGAAGAAAACTGGATATTCCTTCGCAAAGAAACAGGCTATCTGGCATTATGGTGCAGTGAAAAAATGGAAGCACACAATGGTATGAATTTTAATTGTGAGCAGCGCGCTTACAGCAAAAATGCAGCTTATCTTTGCGTTTGCGGCGGTAAAAAGTCAGATGCTAGTTTTGCAGCATTTAGAAAACGCGCAAAAGAAACATCACCATCTTATGACAAAGAGTCAAAAACACTGACAGCGCAGAACTTTGAACTAAGCTATGTGGCATGCAAAGATGTGACACAGTTCTTATAAAAATAGGAACAAAAATTTTACTACCAAAAACCACACAAAAAATGTAAAAAAACACATTTTCAATCACAGTGATCTATGCTACTATTTAAGTATAGAAAATATATAAAAAACTGCCGCTTATCTGCAAGTGGTAATCGGCAGTTCAAATAGGAGGAGAATTCGTTATGCAGATGACAATGAGATGGTACGGCAGTCAGTATGATACCGTTACCTTACAGCAGATCAGACAGACAGCTTATGTAAAGGGTGTTATTTCTACTCTTTACAACAAAATGCCAGGTGAGCTGTGGACTTATGATGAGATTATGGCTCTTAAGAATGAGGTAGAGGCAGCAGGACTGACCCTTCCGGGCATTGAGAGTGTAAATATCAGCGATGCAATCAAAACGGGAGCTCCAGAGCGTGACAAGGATATTGATGCATATATCAAGACACTTGAGAATCTTGGTAAGGCTGATATTCACATGGTATGTTATAACTTCATGCCAGTATTTGACTGGACTCGTACAGAGCTTGCACGTATGAGAAAGGATGGTTCTACCGTTCTTGCTTACAATCAGAAGACAGTAGATAGCATTGATCCGGCTAAGATGTTTGATTCTATTTCAAATGACATGAACGGAACAGTTATGCCAGGCTGGGAGCCAGAGCGTATGGCAAAGGTTAAGCAGCTGTTTGAGGAGTATGCAGACATCGACGAGGAGAAGCTGTTTGCAAACTTAAAGTACTTCCTTGAGGCAATTATGCCTGTATGTGATAAGTACGATATCAATATGGCAATTCATCCAGATGATCCGTCTTGGAGCGTATTTGGTCTTCCGCGTATCATCAACAACAAGGATCACATCATGCGTATGATGAAGATGGTAGATAACCCGCACAATGGTGTTACCTTCTGTACTGGATCCTACGGAACCAATTTAAACAATAACTTAGTTGAGATGATTCACGCACTTAAGGGAAGAATCCATTTTGCACATATCAGAAACTTACAGTTTAACGATGGTATGAATGATTTCGAGGAGGCTGCACATCTGTCTTCAGATGGTACCTTTGATATGCATGCAATCATGAAGGCACTGTACGATACTGGATTTGATGGAATTATCCGTCCAGACCACGGAAGAATGATCTGGGGCGAGAAGGCAATGCCTGGATACGGTCTGTATGACAGAGCACTTGGTGCTGCATATTTATGCGGTCTGTGGGAGTCAATTGTAAAGGAGAATCAGAGATGAAACTGACATTACAGGATGTAACACAAAAGAAAAATGAATTTGAAAAGGCAGGCATTACACTGCCATCTTATGATATTGAAGCAGTTCATAAAAAAACACTTGAGGAGCCTGTATGGGTTCACTTTGGAGCAGGAAATATTTTCCGCGGATATATTGCAGGACTGCAGGAAGATCTTTTAAATCAGGGTGCTGCTGACAGAGGAATTATTGCAGCAGAGACTTTTGATTATGATATCATCGATAAGATCTACAAGCCACATGAGTCAATGACACTTATGGTAACGCTTCTTCCAGACGGAAATACCTCAAGCCGTGTAATCGCAAGTATTGCAGACGGAATCAAGGCAAATACAGCTGATGAGGCAGAGTATGGCAGATTAAAGGCTATCTTTGCAAATCCATCATTACAGATGATCAGCTTTACAGTTACTGAGAAGGGTTATGCATTAAAGGGTATTGATGGAAACTTCCTTCCGGTAGTTGTATCAGATATCGAAAATGGTCCAGAGAGCGCAAAGCATGCAATGAGCATCGTTGCGGCACTTCTTTTCGAGCGTTTCAAGGCAGGCCGTTATCCGCTTGCTGTTGTCAGCATGGATAACTGCTCTCATAATGGTGAGAAGCTTCAGGCATCTGTTATGACAATCGCAAAGGCATGGGCAGAGAAAGGTTTTGTAACAAAAGAGTTCATCACATACCTTGAAGATGAGTCAAGCATCAGCTTCCCGTGGAGCATGATCGATAAGATCACACCAAGACCGGCAAAGGCTGTTGAGGAAAAATTAGAAGCAGCAGGCGTTGAAGAAATGGCACCTGTTATCACTTCCAGAAATACCTATATTGCACCGTTTGTAAATGCAGAGGGACCGCAATACCTTGTAATTGAGGACAAGTTCCCGGCAGGAAGACCGGCACTTGAGAAGGCTGGTGTATATCTGACTGACCGTGACACTGTAAACCGTGTAGAGCGCATGAAAGTAACTACCTGCTTAAATCCGCTGCACACAGCCTTGGCTGTTTATGGCTGTCTGCTTGGCTACAACCTGATTGCAGATGAGATGAATGACAAGGAGCTTACAGGACTTATTCGTCATATCGGTTACGATGAGGGTATGAAGGTTGTTACTGATCCTGGCATCCTTTCTCCGAAGGCATTTATCGATGAAGTAATCGAGAAGCGTCTTCCAAATCCATTTATGCCAGATACACCGCAGCGTATTGCAACTGATACTTCTCAGAAGATCGTTGTTCGTTTTGGTGAGACAATGAAATCCTATATGGCAAGCAGTGAGCTTGACTGTTCCTCACTTGTATACATTCCGCTTGCAATTGCAGGATGGCTTCGTTATCTTCTTGGAACAGATGATAAGCTTGAGAAGATGGAGCTTAGCAGTGATCCAATGCTTGCTAAGCTGCAGGAAAAGCTTTCTGGTGTAGAGGCAGGAAAGCCAGAGACTTATACAGGACAGCTTAAGGAAATTCTCACTAATAAGGCAATCTTTGGTGTTGATATGTACGAGGCAGGTCTTGCAGACAAGGTAGAGGGCATGTTTGTTGAAATGCTTGCAGGAAAAGATGCTGTTCGCAATACTTTAAAGAAATATGTAGATTAATTAAAATAACATTTCGCCGCCCTGGCAACAGGGCGGCTATTGTACTTTTAAATATGAGCTTAAGAGGTGTAAAATGAAGAACGTTATATTTGATATGGATGGTGTCATCTTTGATTCTGAGCATGTATGTGAGCGCTGCTGGGAGGATTATAAGGAAAAATATAAATTGAAGGATGCAAAGGGCATGTTTCATGCCTGCATTGGCACTACAATTGAAAAGACAAAGGAAACAATGTTTCGCTTTGAAGGACCAGATTTCCCGTATGAGGAGTTTAGAAAAGACACATCTAATCGCTTTCACGAAATTGAAGAGACAGAGGGGCTTCCTGTAAAAAAAGGAGCTAGAGAGCTTTTGTCATGGCTAAAGGAGAGCGGCGCTAATGTTGGACTTGCCTCATCTACAAGAAGTGAGACAGTCATTCGTCAACTGACTCATGCCGGCTTAATACAGTATTTTGATGTGATTGTAGGCGGTGAGATGGCAAAAAAGAGTAAGCCAGAGCCAGATATTTATTTAGAGGCATGCAAACGCATGGGCATTACTCCAGAGAGCGCATATGGTGTTGAGGATTCATATAACGGAATGCGTTCACTCCATGCGGCAGGTCTTCATCCTATTATGGTGCCTGATCTTCTTGAACCAAATGAAGAAATGCAAAGTCTTGCCGAAATAATTTTGCCAGATCTGCTTGAAGTAAGAGATTATCTAAAAAATGTCTGGAATAATAGATAAGAAAGGAAAAGACAGCGTGAGCAAAAATCCTTATTATATGATTTCTTTGTCAGGTGCCTATGACAGTCAGTCCTTTTGGAAAGCAAAAGACATAGAAGCAACAGACAATATTTTAAATAAGCCAGGCTTAGACTGCATATATACAGACTGCACTGATATTTCTGGAAGTCTGTATTTTTGCAGTGATGAGGCGAAAACAGAGCTTGAAAAGCGTTTGGCGCATATTCCAGTGAATGCGCTTCATTTTATTGATTCAGGCGACTATCATTATGTCAGTCTTTTGTTTTTGCAGCGCATAAATCGGCCATTTAGCCTTCTTTTATTTGACCATCATTCAGACTGTATGGAGAGCGCATTTGGAGGCGGTCTTTTAACATGTGGAAGTTGGGTTCTTCATGCATTAGAAAATCTTCCTAATTTAAAAAAGGCAGTATTAGTAGGTCCGGCAGATGAGGATAAAACAGCAGAGCAGCTTTTAAAAGATTCTCGCATCACATGGGTGACAGAGGCTGAATTTGAACAGCAAAAGGAAGCTTTGTGTAAGGAACTTTCAAAGTGGCCTGTATATATTTCTCTTGATAAGGATGTATTAAACAAAGAGGAAGCAGTTACGGACTGGAGCCAGGGAACCATGCAGCTTTCACAGATTCTTTGTTTTTTGACAGATGCAAAGAAGTCAGGTGCTATATTTCTAGGTATGGATGTGTGCGGAGAGCAGAAGGTATCACCAGAAGGTTTTCATTTAGATGAAGAAAATGGAGCAAACTTAAACAGTAGTACAAATGAAAAGATTAAATTTTATCAAAAAGACTTGACTTTTTCGCTTTAGCGTGCCAAAATACATGCATAGGGTTAAAAATCTAATTAAAAACCAGAAAAAATAAAAACAGGAATGTAGAAAGGAGAGGGTGTGTGCTTTAATAATATATTGTTTAAGCACACGGAAACCAGAATGAATAAAAAAATTAAAAACCCTGAGACAGATCATTTGTTTCAAGCAATTCTCACATTGAAAAATCTTGATGAGTGTTATGCTTTTTTTGAAGATGTATGTACAGTAAATGAGCTTCAGTCTATCGCACAGCGTTTTGAGGTAGCAGCTATGCTGCGCCAGAAAAACACATATCTTGAGATTGCACAGAAAACAGGTGCGTCCACTGCTACAATCAGCCGTGTGAACCGCAGCTTAAACTTTGGAAGCGATGGTTATGAGATGGTATTTGAGCGTATCAATGAATAATGATATATAAGAGCAAATAACCTATTGCTTTTTATCCCAAAGGAGTATATTGCTTCAAAAAACTTGATGTAATTTAATTAATTATTGATGCTATTTGTGGAACGAAGTTTGTTCTCTTGAAAAAAATGTCAAAATATACTAACATAGGGAAGTACAAGTGCTGAGAGGTGCTTGTACTTTCGTTATAATAAAAAAGAAACTTTTTGCAGACAGCTTTTGCTGTTGGAAAGGATACAGGATGACAGGTAAGATTGCATTGATACCAGGAGACGGAATTGGTCCTGAGATTGTGGCTGAGGCCAAAAAGGTACTGGATACCGTAGCAAAAAAATATGGACATGAGTTTGAATACGAGACGCTTCTTATGGGCGGTTGCTCAATTGATGCGTATGGCGAACCACTGACCGAAGAATCACTTGAAAAGGCAAAGGCTAGTGATGCCGTGCTTTTAGGTGCAGTAGGCGGAAACGTCGGAAACTCAAGATGGTATCAGGTAGCACCAAATTTGCGTCCGGAGGCAGGTCTGTTAAAGATTCGTAAAGGTCTTGGTCTGTTTGCAAATATCCGTCCGGCAAAGCTGTTTTCACAATTAAAAGATGCTTGTCCATTAAAGCCAGAGATTATCGGTGATGGATTTGATATTGTTATGATTAGAGAGCTGACCGGAGGCGTATACTTCGGTGAACATAAGACAGAGGAAATTGATGGCATTCGTAAGTCAACTGATATTATGGCATACGATGAGAATGAGATTAAAAGGATTGCAGTTAAAGCATTTGAGGTTGCAAGAAAGCGCGGAAGAAATGTAACAAGCGTTGACAAAGCAAATGTTCTTGACACTTCAAGACTTTGGAGAGCAGTTGTTGATGAAGTTGCAAAGGATTATCCTGATGTAACAGTAAAGCATATGCTTGTTGATAACTGTGCCATGCAGCTTGTTATGAATCCGAGACAGTTTGATGTTATTTTGACAGAGAACATGTTTGGTGATATTCTTTCTGATGAGGCAAGTATGATTACAGGTTCCATTGGCATGTTATCATCAGCAAGCCTTGGTGCAGGAAAGCTTGGACTTTATGAACCAAGCCATGGCTCTGCACCAGATATTGCAGGTAAGGGCATTGCAAACCCGATTGCGACAATTTTATCTGCTGCCATGCTGCTTAGATACTCTTTCGATCTTGATGAAGAAGCAAAGGCAGTTGAGACTGCAGTAGAAGAGGTACTTAAGGCAGGCTACCGCACAATTGATATCATGTCAGAGGGTATGACACAGGTTGGCACAGTTTCTATGGGCGATCTGATTGCAGAAAAAATTCTTGGTTAACAAATTTGGAAGGGGTTAAAAACATGAGAAGTGACAATGTAAAAAAAGGAATGCAGCAGGCACCTCATAGATCACTGTTTAATGCATTAGGATTTACAAAGGAAGAGATGGACAAGCCAATGATTGGTATTGTCAGTTCCTATAATGAGATTGTTCCAGGTCATATGAACCTGGACAAGATTGTAGAAGCCGTTAAATTAGGCGTAGCAATGGCAGGAGGCGTGCCGGTTGTATTCCCGGCTATCGCTGTCTGCGATGGTATTGCAATGGGACACGTTGGTATGAAGTATTCTCTTGTTACGAGAGATCTGATTGCAGATTCTACCGAGTGTATGGCAATGGCACACCAGTTTGATGGTCTTGTTATGGTTCCAAACTGTGACAAAAACGTACCTGGTCTGTTAATGGCAGCAGCCAGAATCAATATCCCGACTGTATTTGTCAGCGGTGGTCCGATGCTTGCAGGTCATGTAAAGGGACAGAGAACAAGTCTTTCCTCCATGTTTGAGGCAGTTGGTGCTTACGCAGCAGGCAAGATGACTGAAGAAGATGTATATGAGTATGAGTGCAAGACATGTCCAACATGCGGTTCCTGCTCTGGTATGTATACTGCAAACTCCATGAACTGTCTGACAGAGGCACTTGGTATGGGCCTTCAGGGCAACGGAACAATTCCAGCTGTTTATTCTGAGAGAATTAAGCTTGCAAAGCACGCTGGTATGAAAGTTATGGAGATGATTGAAAAGAATATCTGCCCAAGAGATATTATGACAGAGAAGGCATTTGTCAATGCGCTGACTGTTGATATGGCACTTGGATGTTCTACAAACAGTATGCTTCATCTTCCGGCAATCGCAAGAGAGGCTGGCGTAGCTTTAAACGTTGATATCGCAAACGGCATTAGTGCAAAGACTCCGAATCTGTGTCACTTAGCTCCGGCAGGTCATACTTATATGGAGCAGTTAAATGAAGCAGGCGGTGTTTACGCCGTTATGAATGAGCTGTCGAAGAAGAATCTGTTAAATCTTGATTGTATTACAGTTACAGGAAAGACAGTTGGAGAGAACATTGCAAACGTTGTGAATAAGGACCCTGAGGTTATTCGTCCAATCGATAATCCATATAGCCAGACTGGCGGAATTGCTGTATTAAAGGGTAATTTGGCACCAGATTCAGGTGTTGTAAAGCGTTCAGCAGTTGCACCAGAGATGATGGTTCATGAGGGACCGGCTCGTGTATTTGACTGTGAGGATGATGCAATCGCAGCAATCAAGGGCGGAAAAATCGTTGCAGGTGATGTTGTAGTCATCCGTTACGAGGGACCAAAGGGTGGCCCTGGTATGAGAGAAATGTTAAATCCGACTTCTGCAATTGCAGGTATGGGACTTGGTTCCAGTGTTGCATTGATTACAGATGGTCGTTTTTCAGGTGCTTCAAGAGGAGCAAGCATCGGACATGTATGCCCAGAGGCAGCTGTTGGCGGTCCAATTGCACTTGTTGAAGAAGGAGATATCATCGAGATCAATATTCCGGCAAATACTCTGAATGTGCGTGTTTCTGACGAGGAGATGGCAAGAAGAAAGGCAGCATGGACACCAAGAGAGCCAAAGGTAACAACTGGTTATCTGGCACGCTACGCAGCACTTGTAACTGATGCAAGCAAGGGTGCAGTTTTACAGGTTCCGGGAACTAATAAATAAGCTGGTTTTCTGATATAAAACATAGATAAGACAGATATAAGGAAGGGAAAATAAATATGGAGTTAACAGGTTCTGAAATTTTAGTACAGTGTTTAAGGGAACAGGGCGTAGATACCGTGTTTGGTTATCCGGGCGGCTGCATTCTGAATGTATATGATGCTCTTTACAAGCATTCGGATGAAATTACACATATTTTAACCTCCCATGAGCAGGGCGCGTCTCATGCAGCAGACGGCTATGCAAGGGCAACCGGAAAGGTAGGTGTCTGCATGGCCACATCTGGCCCAGGTGCTACCAATCTTGTAACGGGAATTGCAACAGCTTATATGGATTCTATTCCGATTATTGCAATTACATGTAACGTTGCTGTTTCACTTCTGGGAAGAGATTCCTTCCAGGAGATCGATATCGCTGGTGTTACAATGCCGATCACAAAGCATAATTTCATCGTAAAGGATGTCAACAAACTGGCTGATACAGTTCGCCGTGCATTCAAGATTGCAAAGGAAGGACGTCCGGGTCCGGTGCTTATTGATATCACAAAGGATGTTACTGCAAATAAGGCAGAATATGAGCGTAAAGAGCCAGAGCAGGTTAAACGTATTACAGATCGCATTAAGGCAGAAGATATTGAAACTGCAGTCAAGATGATTGAGGCATCAAAGAAGCCATATGTTTTTGTCGGAGGCGGTGCAATTGCATCAGGTGCAGACGCACAGCTTAATGAGTTTGTTCATAAGATTGATTCTCCAGTTGCGGATACATTAATGGGCAAGGGTGCCTTCAACGGTACTGATACTTTGTATACAGGTATGCTTGGTATGCATGGAACAAAGGCATCAAACTATGGAGTAAGCCAGTGTGACCTTCTTGTAGTTGTCGGAGCACGCTTCAGTGATCGTGTATATGGAAATGCAAAGAAATTTGCCGCAAATGCAAAGATTCTGCAGTTTGATGTAGATCCGGCAGAGATCAATAAGAACATCAAAACAGATGCAAGTGTTATCGGTGATGTCAAGGTTATCTTAGAAAAGTTAAATGAAAAGCTTCCTCAGATGAATCATAATGAGTGGATTACAGAAGTTAAGAGTTATGAGGAAGCACATCCGATGACTTATCATAAGGGTGTTCTGACTGGTCCTTATATTATCGAAAAAATCTATGAGGCAACACATGGCGATGCTATTATCTCTACTGAGGTAGGACAGCACCAGATGTGGGCAGCACAGTATTATAAGTATAAGGCACCGAGACAGCTTTTAACATCAGGCGGACTTGGAACTATGGGCTATGGTCTTGGCGCTGCGATTGGTGCAAAGATGGCTCGTAAGGATAAGCTTGTATTCAATATCGCAGGAGATGGCTGCTTCCGTATGAATATGAATGAGATTGCAACAGCAACTCGATATAATATCCCAGTTATAGAGGTCGTTGTAAACAATCACGTGCTTGGTATGGTACGTCAGTGGCAGGATCTGTTCTACGGACAGCGTTATTCTCAGACAGTGTTAAATGACCGCGTTGACTTTGCAAAGGTAGCAGAGGGTCTTGGAGCAAAGGGCTACACAGTAAGCACATGCGAAGAGTTTGATAATGCAGTTAAGGAAGCAATCGAGCTGAATATTCCAGTAGTAATTGATGCTCAGATTGACAAGGATGACAAGGTATTCCCAATGGTAGCACCAGGTGCACCGATCAGTGAATGCTTCGGAGAAGAGGACGTTGCTGAAAAGTTCGGAAGATAAAAACAGAATATCAGAAGAATGCTAGATTATTAAGACACTGTATGGAGACATGCAGTGTCTTTTTTTGAAGATTGCGAGAGTGTGGTTGTTCATGGAAAGTGACTAGTTCAATATTGACAAAACATACAGGCAATAATATACTCTTATTAAGAGAAATTTGCAAATAATCGAAACAATACAATATTTTTAACGATAAAATTTACAGTTTTATTGATGCGAATCGCATTGCACTGAAGGAGGCTTTTATGTTAAAAATAATTAAGCATCAAACGTCATTTATACTAAGACAAAATATGTCGCTTGCAGTATTCTTCGTTCTTTTATCAATAGTATTTTTGAATTTTAGATCAAATGTTCTGGCTTTTCAAGGCAGTGATATTATTGAGATGTATCATCCTGCAAAACTGCTCGCGTTGAGTTATGACCAAGTTTATAATAATATGGATATTATGCTGCTTTTGATTCAGCTATATCCCATCCTTATCGTTTGTCCGGCTGGTTTTACATTGCTTTCAGAGAAAAAAAGAAAAACTGATTGTGTGCTTATTGCTCGAATTGGAAGCACTCAATACTATTTGGGCAAAATAATTGCTGCTTTTTTTGCAACTATGATCGTTTTTACGATCCCTTTTCTTATTGAATTTGGCCTTAATTGTGTGTCTTTTCCATTGGCTGCTAGTGGAGATTTTGTAGACCTAAATCGCTATTCGCCTGATTATATAGAACTGACGAGTAATTACATGTTTCCAGCTCTTTTTCATATGAATTCATATCTTTACACCTTCGTTGGAATTCTCTTTTGGGGTGTTACTTCAGGGATTATAGGAATGTTTACAGTTGCATTATCTGGAATTATATCATTCCGTTTTAAAATACTTTTATTTTTACCAGTATATATTTTGTTGAATATTCCTGCGTATATGCCTAAAATAACAGATAAATTACCATTTGTTGTTAATTGGTACAATTACATTTTTTTATTTGATGACCATGTAAAGAATAACGTTTTCTTTATTAGTTTTCTGATCATACTATTTATAATTTCAATTGTTTGTTCGGTTATTAAGGGAAGAGGGGATCAGCTATGAAGCATAAAGAAATTACATTTCTTTTATTAATGGGATTTTGCTGTGGAAGTTTATTAGCTTTTACCTATATCAATCCTTATAATGGACAAATTACACTTTCTGAGTTGATTTTGCAACTCAGTGGTTCGAGAGGAGAATTTTCACTTGGTTTTTCATCGCTCCCAGAGCTGCTTTCGTTTAGCTCGAAATTGCTTCCAACCTTTCTTTTTGAGTTGTATGTTGGAACAAGTTTATATCAGCATTTTTGTACAGCAAGCGTTTATATTTTTTCAAGAACGCCGAATCGCATTGCATGGTATGCAAAAGAGTGTATTGTCATTGCACGTTTTACGCTGATGTATCAGGTATTTCTAGTTGCGATTTCTGTTATTGTTACTTGTTTTCGATATAATGTGATATGGACAGCCACAGGATGGGGGTTACTGATAATTCATATTGGTATTTATAGTTTGTGGTCATTTTCAATGACATTGCTAGTTAATATATTAGCTATTTTACTCGGCAGCGGAAATGCGTTTATGATCATAATTGTAGCTCAACTTATTTGCGTTACCTGTATTAGACTATTAAATTCATTAGAAAGCAACGGTACACTATTTTGTACTGTGCTTAATATCAATCCGATTGCTCACTTGGTTATAGGATGGCAATATTCATCGCTTCGAGGGTTGAATGAGGCAATTCATGCACCGTGGAATGTGATGTCGCTTTCTGGAACGATCTTCTATTTAATTGCGATTATGGTGTTGATTCTTGTGATCGGCGGACATTATGTACATAAATGTGATCTAATTATTTCAGATTTGGAATTTGGAGGAATGTAGAATGAGGTTGACAGCTACAAATGTTGGGAAAAAAATTAAAGGAAAAACAGTTTTATCAAATATTGATCTTGATCTTAAAAGTGGTAATATTTATGGATTTGTAGGACCGAATGGGTCGGGAAAGACAATGTTGTTTCGGGCGCTTTCGGGATTGATGTCGGTTACATCTGGTGTGGTTAAATTAGATGAAAAAATAGTAAGAAAAGATTTTTCAGTGCTGCCCAATTTGGGCATACTTTTGGAGAATGTCTCACTTTATCCGAATTTGACTGGATATGAAAACTTGCTTTATTTAGCAAAGTTCACAGGAAAAGCAGGTAAATCTGATATTATAGCCGCATTGGAGAGCGTTGGGCTTGATCCTGGCGACAAACGAAAATATGGAAAATATTCTCTCGGAATGAAGCAGCGCTTAGCTATTGCGCAAGCAGTCATGGAACATCCAGATATTCTTATGTTAGATGAACCAACAAATGCGTTAGATCGTGAATCTGTTGAGCGAGTAAGACAACTGATCGAATCAGAGAAAAAACGAGGAGTTTTAATTTTATTGGCAAGTCATAATGAAGACGATATTGAGATTCTTGCTGATCATGTCTTTTTCTTAGAAAATGGTTCTATCGTTGATAGGAGGTGACAATTATGAAATATCGCTTTTGTGTTACAGTTACAGTGTTTTTAGTATTCGGATTTGGCATATTTGGAAGAGGAAAACTCGCTACTTATACGAATATCACTGTAGATTCTAATTTCATAAATGATTTTTCAGTTGCTGAAATTCCTACTTCGTTTGCAATTCAGGATTGTGAGATATTAAAAAAAATACTTCCAGAATCCCCCATCATTTTAAAAGTTACGCCTGTTGATCCCCCAGAGTTCTTTTTTAAAGGATGGCAACAGAAGGTTCGTATTGAACAAGTTTTTTCAGGTGAAAATTTAGCAAGTGGTTCTGAAATTTATATTACTTTTGATCGGTGGAAAGCAAGTGTTGCCAGAAAAGAGATGAATTTGAGTTTTGTAAATTTTATGAAAGATGGTGCAGAATATTTGGTATTTTTATCTGAATCAATTGGATATACAAAAGATGGAATAGAAGTATTTCAGTTACCAAAAGATCATGCTATTGCATCAGTATTTAGTTATGAGGTACATGACAATGTGATTTATCCGGTATCAGGAGAATCAACTTATGTTCCATATAAGGAAGTTTCTGATAATGAATTTTTTGCTGTTGATACAGAGGGATTAGACGCTTTTCTTGAACTTAAAAATTTTTTAATAGATAAGTATAAATAATAGAAACAGAAATAATACATTAGACAATCAGTAGCATTTTGCAAACATCTATTAAAAATCAAAGAGAAAAGGAGCGCTTATGGAAAAGAAAACAAAATTTAAGAGAAGAATGTTTGCCGTTGCAGCAATAGTGGGAATGGGCATGACAATGACACAGATTGCATTTGGAAAAGAAAGTTTTAATGCAGAAAATGGAGGGCTTAACTATGTGCTTCCAGCTGATAATGGATATTATTTCTTATGTGGTGGTCATTTATATTTTTGGAATGGTGATGTTACAAAACAGGCTGTGCCATTGTGTAGTCGTCCTAATTGCAGTCATACAACAGAGGATTGCGTTGCGATGATTCGAGATGCATCTCGAAAAATGTACGAAGTAGATGATGGATTCTATGTGCTTTCTACATGGCCAAGAGAGGATTCAAGGACCGGGGAAAAGATGATGCCAATATGGAGAGTGGAAAAGGATGGGTCAGGTAAGGAGATTATAGCAGAAATTCCAGAGGCAGGTTCGGTAAACTATACGATATTTCAAGACAAGATTTACTATACCATGGAAGATGCACAGGAAGATGGAAATTATCAGTTTTCGATATGGCAGATGTCATTAGACGGAAAGGATAATAAACAGATTTGGCAAAGTGATTTGTATAGTGGATATATAGATACGTTGCAGGGAATCGGAGATTGGTTATATGTAAGTGAGAATGGATGTGAAGAAATTATTGACTGGACAAATGAGGACAGCATTGACTTTGAGAAATTGCCTATGCGAACAAATTTATATTTGTATCAGCCACAAGCAGAGGAATGGATAACGAATCCTGATGAGTATAAGAAGGAAGATGTTTTATTAAGCATTCAGAATATTTATCAGGATGAAATTTATTTGACTTACTATGATTCAAAGGCGGAGATTCGTAAAGTATGGGAAAAAGGCTTTGATCTGGAGGATGAAGCTCAATTTGTAGGAGAGTTCCCTAGAAAGGTATATAAATGGGATGATTTGTATGGATATACATGGCCAGATCGTAATAATGAGAATGAAAATTGGTTTGAAATTTATGATCACAATGGAACGTTTGTGCAGAAAATTGATTTGTATCCGTATGATGATGTGGATATCGTAAGTGCAGATGAAAAGTATGCTTTTGTATACTGGGAGCAGGTACAAGATAATGTTTCACAGGACGTAATAGGTGTGATTGAACGCGATAAAATTGCAACACAGGAAGCTACGCTAATTCAGTTGACTAAGGGAATGAATGGAAATTCTTTTGAACGCTGATTGGTAGGTGTTTGATTATGGATTACAAGGGCAGAGAGGTGATGGAGAAAAATGATAAGAGCGGAATGGAAAAAGCTTCTGCGTCAAAGATGGTTGATCGGAATTGCGATATTGCTTATTTTTGTAGATGTTGGATTATTTCTTAATACTCAGTATACAGAAAAGAAAGATCGTGTGGCTGCGGTTCCTCTTTTTGCGGAGTATAAGAAAGAAACGGCGGATATGACAAATGAGCAGGCACAGGAATGTTTGACTGATCAGCTAAATATGCTTTCTAATTTTCAGTTTGTGCAGATTGCGTTGAATGGGGAAGTGGATGAGGGGTTTCTGCAAGGGCTTGTGGAGGAGAATCCAAATATCTTGGACGAATATCGACAGGCTGGATATGAGGAGAATCCACTGGCGCTTACGACAAAAATACAGGTAATATCAGAACTTCTTGAACAATATCAAAATGTCAGCGGGTATCAGGCGTATTTGGAATCCATTCAGGCACAGTATAAACAGATGAAGGACAGTTCGTTTTATGAAGGACGTCCGTATGCGGAAGCACAGGGCAAAAAGACGGTAGAAGATTTTGCAAAGCTACAGGGAACGAAACTTGAAATTGGTATGAACTGGGGCGTGGAAGCACTGATGGAGGAACAAATCTCATCAGTAATTCTTATTTTACTGGCACTCGGTATTTGTATTGTCTTGGTATCTCAGGATCGCACATATGATATGTTTGGGTTGCTTAGAAGCTGTAGACGTGGACATGGCTATCTGATTGTTGCCAAATTTGCAACAGCGCTGACAGCGGTTTTACTTTTTGGAATTGTTATGTATGGGAGTCAAGTTGCAATCGCGTGGAAGCTGTATGGAATGGGAAATTTAAATCGTCCGATGCAGTCTGTCAATTTATTAAATGAAAGTGCAAGACAACTGACAGTGGGCGGCTATCTGCTCGACTATTATCTGAGACATTTAATTGCAGTGCTTGTCTTGACGGCATTCATGCTATGCTTATTCTTATCGGTTTATTCGACAATGACGGTGTTGGCGGTAGTCGGTATTTGCGCGGTGCTGTGCGCTGTGGGCTATTGGAAGGTATCGGAGATCGCAGCAAACTCGTGGATTCATTTTTTAAATCCAGTTGCCTGGTTTTTGAGTTCGCAATTATATGAAAGTTATTGGAATATAAATTTGTTCGGAAAACCGGTGAATGCGTTGACAGCGAATAGCTGCTTTCAGCTTGTAGTGGTAATTGGCTGTGTAGCAGACAGTGGTCTTCTAGGAAGACGGATTCCGGGAAAGCTAAGAGTCGCATCAGGGCAAATTCAAAAGTGGATTGAAGCCGCAAGGGAACG
>OLPV01000342.1_pt1 | contig 42526 bp, 33 predicted proteins | sample 1671961 | NCBI WGS metagenome assembly OLPV01 (sample SAMEA3136630, study PRJEB25190) | human gut metagenome | biome: human gut; feature: human-associated habitat; material: faeces | place: Austria | collected 2013 | reverse complement strand
GTAAGAACTTTTCATATGAGTACATTAAGTTGTACTCGAATTCTCCCCCCTCATTAAAGAAGCGAAGGTAAACCCTTCGCTTCTTGTATTTTATATAATATCCATTCAAATTTCACAAAACCGAAAGATTTTCTTCACGTTTTGTTCACACATTCCCAATATACTATACATCGTAAGAACTTTTCATATGAGTACATTAAGTTGTACTCGAATTCTCCCCCCTCATTAAGAGAAGCGAAGGTAAATCCTTCGCTTCTTTTTATTTATATGAAATTATTGATCTCTATTCTTTGCTCCACAGATAACAATAACTTTGCGTTCTGGCAGCAAAATATTCTTCCTTCAATAGCTTGCGAACTTCCGCTTTTGTGTACCATTGTGCTTCTATCTCCTCCACTGTAGAAGTACTTGGTGCAAATTCGCCTTCTGCAACACCAACAACACAGACATTCTTTTCATTCGAAAAACCAATCGCAGAAAAACTCTCACCCAATATGTCATCCACCTGTACAAGTGTAAGTCCTGTCTCTTCCCGCAATTCTCTGGCTGCACTTTCCATAAATTCTTCTCCCGGATCGATCAATCCCGCCGGAAAATTATATACAAAGTCTCCGCACGCCATTCGGAATTCCCGATTTAACAACAATCGCTCCCCTGTCTTATCATGCATGATGAGTACAACGGAATCTGCCGGATGATCGGAAAGTTCTTCTTGCGTTGTTAAATTCTTATTCCGACTGATCATCTCATATACTTTCTTCTTATGATCTACTGTTGTATAAGTAATATCATACCGGGTAATGAACTTTCCCTCTTCCTTTTTCTCTATACTGTTGAATTCCATGTAATGCCTCCCTTTCAAAAAAACAATCTATTATCTAGAAAAGGGATTGCTTCTTACGAAACAATCCCTCGCTTTTGTTTATTCCTCTGCCGGTATCTCTACCTTAATACATAGTTCCTCTAACTGCTTGGCATCTACCTTGTCCGGTGCATTACTCATCAGACAACTTGCATCCTTTACCTTCGGGAATGCAATGACATCACGGATGGAATCTGCTCCGGTCATTAACATGATCATACGATCTAATCCGAATGCTAATCCTGCGTGTGGTGGTACACCATACTTAAATGCTGTCAACAGGAATCCGAAACGATCATGTGCATCTTCTTCACTGATTCCGAGAAGCTTGAACATCTTCTCCTGAATATCATCCTGATGGATACGGACAGAACCACCACCAAGCTCGACACCATTCAATACGATATCATATGCTTTCGCTCTTGCCTTACCCATATCGGTATCTAACAGGTCAAGATCCTCTTCCATTGGCATGGTAAATGGATGATGCATTGCCATATAGCGGTTCTCTTCGTCTGACCACTCAAATACAGGGAACTCCGTTACCCATAAGAAACGGTAATCATCCTTGCTTACCAACTCTAACTGATCTGCCATCTCACAACGCAATGCGCCAAGTACAGCGAATACGATCTTATCGCGATCAGCCGCAAATAATAACAGATCTCCCGGCTGTCCGTCCATTGCCTTCACCAAAGCATCCATCTCTTCATCCTTCATGAACTTGGCAAAGGAAGACTTGATGCTGCCATCCTCATGAATTGCAATATAAGCAAGGCCCTTTGCACCATAACCCTTCGCAAAATCTACTAAAGCATCAATCTTCTTACGCGGCATTGCACCCTGTCCCTTGACATTGATACCACGGACAGAACCACCATTCTCGATTGCTCCCTTAAATACAACAAAGTCACAATCCTTTACCACATCCGTTACATTGACTAATTCCATGCCAAAGCGGATATCCGGCTTATCGGAACCAAACCGTTCCATTGCCTCTGCCCAGGTCATTCTCTGAAGTGGAAGTGGTACATCCACACCAATTGCCTCTTTGAATACTCTGGCAAGTAAACGCTCATTGACATCTAATACATCTTCAATATCTACAAAGGATAACTCCATATCAATCTGTGTAAATTCCGGCTGACGGTCTGCACGAAGATCCTCGTCACGGAAACATTTGGCCACCTGATAATAGCGGTCATATCCGGCTGCCATCAACAACTGCTTGAAGATCTGTGGTGACTGTGGCAACGCATAGAAGCTTCCCGGATGCACACGGCTTGGCACCAGATAATCTCTTGCTCCCTCCGGAGTTGACTTATTAAGAATTGGTGTCTCGATCTCCAAAAATCCTTCTTCTGCTAAGAAGTTACGGATAATGCTTACTACCTTGCTTCTAAGGATCAGATTACGCTGTAAGTCCGGGCGGCGAAGATCTAACGTACGATACTTCAGACGAACCTCTTCCTTTGTCTTGGAATTCTCCTCAATTGGAAACGGAGGTGTCTCTGCCTCGGAAAGAATCCGGATATCCTTTGCAATGATCTCGATATCACCGGTTGCCAGGTTCTCGTTGATTCCACCTGCACGAAGTGCGACTTCACCTGTAATCGCAACGACATATTCACTTCTTAACTTCTCTGCCTTTGCAAAACTCTCACTACCACATTTATCCTCTTCAAAGATTACCTGCAAGATACCGCTGCGGTCACGAAGATCCACAAAAATGATACCACCCTTGTTACGACTCTTCTGCACCCATCCCATTACGGTAACGGTCTCATTAACATTCTTGCTACTGACTTCTGTACATCTGTGGGTTCTGTGCAACCCCTTCATTGACTCTGCCATAATTGCCTCCTATATCGTTTCTTTCAGGAAATTGCGTATCACAATTCCTCATTATACACAAATAATGCGTGAGCAATCACACTCACGCATTATTATAACTTTTTTCAAATTGTTTGTACAGTAATTTCTTACTGTGGTCCAATGTATTCTGATCCACCAAATGCAAGGATAAGAATAAAGATTGGATTCAAAAAGATTAAGCCTAATGTAAATCCTACATCATGACCAAACGCCTTAGACATCTTATGTGTCTGAATGATACCAATAATACCGGATGCGATACTTAACAATGTTCCAATTACCGGAATCTCTAATGCTGTTACAATACCACTTACAACGGCAATACCAAGAATTACCCAGAAATAGGTTGCATCCCATGTGATCTTATAAAGAATATACTGATTGTAAAACGGGATCAAACACTTCCATCCGTCTTCTCCTGCCTTCGTAAAAATCTTCCAGCCCGCAATAATTGCGATCACAATCCACACAATCATCGCTACTACGATCACACCAAGCATACCTGCAACGGCTGCCAACATAGCTGAATCATAACTATACATATCTTCCACCTCATTAAATAATATTCTCCGAATCATGTCGAAGTATGTATTATTATACTGTAGATGCATAGATTATGCAAGATGAAAACAGGTAAAATCTACTTAAACTTATCTTTAAATTTGTTAATATTGCATATCAACCTTTCTCACTCATTGCGACAACGCTCCATCCTTATTGTCTGCTATCTGCTTTACAACAATCGGAATCTCACATGGTTCCGTAACACAATATCGTGCCGCATCCAATTCATGTTCTGCACCATATCCATACAGGCACCCTATAAACGGGATATGATTCCCATTGGCTGCCTGCATATCATAAAACCGGTCACCAACCATAACAGCCTGTTCCGGCTGAACACGTTGTAATAATACACGAAGACTATCCTCTTTACTGTCTCTCGGAGTAAGACCCTGCACATAATCAAATTCCTGTTCCACATGCAGTGCCTTAAGGATAACTGCAATCTCTTCTTCCGTTGCATTTGAACAGATGGCCAGCTGATGTCCATTCTCCTTCAGACTATGTAACATTTGCAAGACACCCGGAAACAACTGTGCCTTTTCTTCTACCTCTGCAAACCATAATTGCTCAATTAACGCAGAGAATTCATCTATCAGTTCCTCTGCTCTCTCTCCAAAGAAGTACTTTACATCCTCTGTAAAGGTTGCACCGATCCGGTCACGCAGCTGTTCATCCGTAAAATGATCCGCTCCCATCTGTTCTAATGCTTTATGATATGCGGCAATACCATATGTCTCTGTCATATTCAGGGTGCCATCAATATCAAATATCACTAACATACTAGAAAATTCCTATCATACATCCAAGAATACTCAATACAAAGATTCCAAGAATAATATATATTGTCTTCACATTCTTCTTATACAGCCATACGCATAAGAAGGTTGCCCCAAGAGGTAATAATCCCGGGAATATCTGATCAAAGATCGATTGCAACGTAGTCTCTGTCCCCGACAGGGTAAAGGATAATGTTGTCTGTAGCGAGACCATCGTACCGATCATGGCACCAATTACAGTTAATCCAAGTATGGATGCTCCATAAGATAACTTCTCCATCATATGATTTTCGGAAGCATTCTCTAAGAACTTGGTACCCAGTTTATATCCATATTTTCCTGCAAGGATCTTGGTCAGGAAATGAATAGAGGTATAGATCAGAAAATACAAAATTGCTCCCAATATATTTCCCTGCTTTGCAAGTCCGATACCAATACCTGCAGCAATGACACGGAATGTTCCCCAGAAGAAAGAATCGCCAATTCCGGACAACGGTCCCATCAGACCTACCTTAACATTATTGATGGATTCTGTATCAAAATCCTTATTCTTTGCATTTTCTTCTTCCATGGCAACACCTAAGGACATTACAAAAGGTGATACATGTGGTGTAATATTAAAGGTTTCGGTATGCCGTTTCAGTGCTGCATAGAAATCATCATCATTCGGATATATCTTACGAAGCGGTTTCTCAATTGCATACATATATCCATATGCCATCATTTTGTCAAATGACCAGGAGCTTTGAATCGTGAAGGATCTCCAGAAAATGCTCCGATAGTCTTTGGCTGTCATAATCTCTGTTGATTGTTGTTCTTTCTTCTCCATTAGAAATCCTCCTCTGCTTCTTCAAATTTCATGCTGTTAACTGCAATCAATGCCATACAAAGTCCGGCAACCGCTACTCCGATTACATCCATTCCAAGGTACATAACGGCAATAAAGCCAATGAATAAAAATGGCATGATCTTATTGTTAGACATCATCTTAATTAACAGAGCAAGTCCTACACAGGACAGAACTCCCGCTGCTACATTGAAACCATCCATTACTACATCCGGAATCAGATTCAATACACTATTGATCGTATCTGCACCAAATGCCACCGCAACGAATACAAGCAGTGCTGACGGAATACCGATCGACAATGGTACCACTGTTAAATGTAACAGATTGGCCTTCTTTAAGTTTCTCTCATTTACCGCCTTATCAATCTGCTTACCTGCCCAGCTTCCCGGAATCGCATAACAGAAGTTTCTCCACATCTGTAAGAAAACAGATAACGGAAGTGCTAACGCAACAGCAGTTCCGACACCGGCTCCGGATTGAATTGCTACCGCAATACTAAGTACACTTGATGCATATACCTCCGGAGGAACCGCACTTCCTACCATAATGGAACCCATGAACATGGCCTCTAACGATGCACCCATAATAATTCCTGTTGTCATATCTCCCATGATCAAACCAATGATCGGACCTGTAAATAATGGACGTGACATCATGCAGGCACCAAAGGTCTGCTCGTCAATGGATGCCAAAAATGCCACTAATGCCACTAATAATGCTTTTACTACCATATATAATCTCCTTCCTCTAGATCAGGCTTTCTGCCATGATCTTCTTCTCTGTTGGAACCGGTCGGCATTCAACTTCAGCACCCGCTGCGATCATCTCCTTAATATTGGAAATATCTGCATCTGTTACGGCAATCGAATTCGTCCACGTCTTCGTTCCGTCTTTCACCTTCATATTGCCAAGATTAATGTGATCTACAGCTTCTACCTCCTTGACCAGGCGAAGTGCATCTGCCGTGTTATCCACAACAATGAACAGCTTATACTTATCTGTCTTGCCGGACTTCAATGCTGCAATCGCATCATCGACTGACTTGGCAACAAACTTCACGCCTGCCGGAGCTGCTAATTTCAGAGAAGTTGCTCTTAACTTGTCTTTTGACACGGCATCATTTACTACAAATATACAATCTGCCGCTAAGGAATTGGTCCATGCAAATGCTACCTGACCATGTACTAGTCTTTCATCCACTCTTACTAATTTAACCATTAAAAATCATCCTCCTCTGTATCCAATGCCTCTCCCAACACCTGGTTCACATTCACAATACCTTCCTTCGCCGACTCAATTGCCTCTGCAATAATCTCTTCTACCGGTCTGTCATCCTCCAACGAACCGGTCAGTTCGATCAGCAAAGGAAGGTTCATTCCTGTAATTACATATACGTTACCGTTTGAGATATACTCTGAGAACTTATTGGCAACACTTCCGCCAAACAGGTCTGCAGCTACGATCAGCTCATCCTGTTCTGACAATGCTTCCATCTGTTCTTTTGCAACCCGGTCCATATCAAAATCCGGTTCTACATAAGCACAGATCACATCGACAGCCTGCGTCTGTCCCAATATAAAGTTCAATGTCTCTTTGATTCCTTCCGCAAATCTGCCATGCGTTGCTATCAATAATCTTCTCATCGCCATCTCTCCTATCTGATTCTAATATTCTACTGTTCTATAATATCTTCTGATATCCAGATTATGATCTCTGACATGTTCAAAATGAGCACTGATTCTCTCATTCTGAGCTGCCAATACCATCGGTGCGACAAACTTTCTCATATCTTCATCGATACCCTCTAACTTGTAATCTTTGGTATCCCATACTTCTACTACGTCTGAATATCTTCTCACAAATGCCTCTACTCTGTCAACCAATGGGCGGGTCTCATCTTCACCCTTGAATAACATGAAACTCATATCCTTCTCTGTCATCTCAATTGTTCCATGGAAGAACTCTGCAGCATGAATAGACTTGGTTGCGATCCACTGCATCTCCTCTAATACACACATAGCAAAACAATATGTCTCACCCCATGTATTACCGGCTCCGATACACATATGGAACTTCGTATCCTTGTGCTTCTCGGCAAATGCTAACGCTCTCTCATCATTCTGCTCACGTACCTTCAATAATGCTTCCGGCATCTTCTTAAGTGTCTCTAAGAAACGATCACACTCCGGGAACTCTCCATTCTTCTTCATGATCAATGCACCTAACGCAAACATGTGAATATACATATCTTCTACCAGGTTATCGTTGGATGCTGCATTTGCGATCACATAAGTAGATGCTGCACCAAGTGGACAATCCTCTTCTCCTACAAAGGAGATTACCTGTGCTCCTACACTCTTCGCATATTCTGCTGCTGCGATCGTCTCCTTGGTTGTACCGGAAAGAGACGCTGTAATAAGAAGCGAACGATCGGATAACTTCTTTGGCTTTGCAGCTACTAACTCGGCTGCGATCTCATAATACCATTCCACTGTAGAATTGGTCTTCAACATATAAGCAAGAGGGCTTACCATAGAATAAGTTCCGCCGGTTCCTACTAAAAATACATTGTCATATCCCTTTGCATATGCCTGATCAACCACCTCTGCAATCTTTGGAATATTGTTAACTGCTCCATTCAATACACTTAAATATGTTTCATTCTCAAATCCATACATCTCTTATCATCCTCCTAAAATTAAATTTGATCCTGATGTGCGCACATATTAAAGTTCATAACCACTTTGTGTTTATAATATACCACCTTATATTCTTTGTGTCAACCACTTTTTATTTAAAATGTACCAATTGTTTTACCAGATGCATTTTTAATATACCAATTTATGTTTTTCTCTTTCTTTTCCAGATAAATTCTGTTATAATATGTCTAGTATTTAGCAGAGCACAACACCTATCTATCTTATACAGCAATACGCAGTACATTGCTTACAGGATAGATAATGTGGAACAGGAGAACGATATGTCAGACAATGCAACAGAAGTATCCCAGATCATCCGGGAACATATATTAGATAAAACATACGCCTACGGCACTACCATTCCTTCCGAAAGAGATCTGGTACAGACATTACAGGTAAACCGTAATGTCATACGCAATGCAATCGATCTCTTGATCGAAGAAGGACTTCTCAAACGGGTACAGGGAAAAGGAACCTATGTGATCAAGACTGACATTGATGATTCCGCCATTCATTTCAAAGGAATGAGTGAATTGTTATGGCAGGCCGGTTATACTCCGAATTCCAAGGTGCTTACAACTAAGACAAGGGCTGCCGGTCATAAGTATTCCAATATTTTTCACGTACCGGACGATACCGGGATGTTCCAGATCGTTCGCTTACGAAGTGGCAATAACATACCTATTTCCATAGAGAATACAACCATTCTGCACGAGAGCATTCAGAATGAGGAGCAGATCGATTTTCAGGTATACTCCTTATACGATATGTTTTCGATCAACAAGATACATATCCATACGATCCGGCATGTATTTTCTTCTTCCAGAACATATAATACCTTTGCACGCTTACTTGGTTTAGAAGAAGGCAGCCCCATCGTTTCGATCGAGATCACCTCATCCACAAAGGACGGTCTGGTAGCAGAGCATACCGAAGTTATGGTAGTTCCCACCTTTGCCAAATATTACACAGATGGCATTATCCGCAACGGCGAATTCCACTTGTCATCCCAGTTATTCTAAATGATTTATCCACAAGGAGGCTTTTCAACATGCCAAAAATGTATAATCTATTAAGTCTTGATATAGAAGAACAGGTAAAACAATATATAGATGAACACAACCTGCAGCCGGGAGACAAGCTTCCTTCGGAGCGCGACTTTTCAACCATGCTGAATGTCACAAGAGTTACTTTGCGCCACGCATTAGAAGTACTGATCGGTAAAGGGATCATTGAACGGCATCCCGGAAGTGGTTACTACCTCTGTCCGCCAAAAACAGACCGTGAATTACTATACTACTGTTTTCCTTATAGGGACTGCACTCTGATCAACGAAGGATATACCACTGAAAAGATATCCTTCATTCCGGAACAGGTACGCAATATTGCCGCTAATTCCGCATTACCGTCTGCCTTTGCCGATCTGGTTTCCAATTATGTGTTAGAATCTGTGGCCGGCCGGCCAATCGGTCTTACCTATATGTTCCAACAGCCGGAATCTACTTCCCTGTTTCCTTACCTGTTTGAAATGAACGATATCCCGGACGAACTGACCATCACACAGACCATCCGCATCTTTCCTTACGAAGAGAATCTGGTGGAACCACTGCATCTCACCAATGCAGACAGTCTCCTGCTGATCAGTAATTTTGTTCACTATCGAAGCCAGACGATCGGCATCAGCTTATCCTTATGCGTAGGGAATCGCGTGAATCTTATAACCAGTATTACTTTACCGGAATAATCCTCTATTCCGGTATTTTTTTGTAATATTTTGCTGACGTTTCCGGTTCTATGCGTATTGACGTGCATTTTATAAGTTTTATAATATGATGCAGGGGCGATCATCGTCTGCCCCAATAATGCAGAAAAGAGGATCATGTTATGAAAATGTTTCGAACCAGATTACTTACATATGCTTTTCTTGGCAGTGCATACCTTCTTTGTCAGAACGTTACCACATATGCCATGCCTGTACATACCGCACAGACTGTTATATTCCAGCCACAATCATCCGATAACCGCATGGGTATCGCAACATCTCCTGCTGCCGGGGAACCATCCGCAATATCATCAGACACCACTACACCGGAACAATCCAACACTCAGCCGCTGGCAGCTGTCCGGATCAGAAAGTGTACCGCCACCTCTCATTCCGCAATACATATAACATGGACTAAGAATGCTCATGCTTCCAAATACGAGATCTACCGGGCAACATCCGCAAAAGGCAACTACAAGTGTATCGCCTCCACCCGGAAACCGCAATACACGGACAAGACCGGCAAAGTGTTCACCACCTATTATTACAAAGTGAAAGCTGTTTCCGGCGATCCCCGGACTTATTCCGACAGCAGTTACAGTAAGATCGTATCTGCAACTGTCCGCAAAAAAGCAAAAAAAATCGCCTATGTAGGCGATTCTATCATGGCAGGATTTCGTGAATATAACATTGTAAAGGGAAAATCAAACAAAGATTTTTCCAAGATCGGTATTCATACCTATAACTACTATACAAGTGATTATATGAAACGTCTGCTTCAATACAAACCGGATCGTATGATCATCATGCTTGGAATGAACAGTTTGGGTGGCAATCCCGGCAAAACACAGATTGACAACATCCTGAATCCCTACAAAAAGATACTTAATGCCTGTCATAAGAAAAATCCACACATGGAAATTGTTGTAATGGGCGTAAGTCCAACCCGTAACAGCTCCGAAGTGAATAATCCTGCCGTCCGGCGCTTTAATAAGGCATTAAAGAAATATGCCAATAGTAAGAAATATCTTCATTACTTTGATACCGTTTCGTTCTTAGCTGACAAATCCGGATCTCTCAAAGCCTCTTATAGCGGCGGCGACGGCATCCACTGGAGTAAAAGCGGATATAATATTACTTACAGGAAACTTCAAAAATATATAAAAGAATGGTAACGTAACCTTTGCACGGTATCTATTTTTATATATAGACATTTCCCGGTGATTTCTACATCCGATCGGTGAAGAATTCTTCAAATGCTGTGTAGCCTTCTTTTTCAAGCTGTTCCTTCTGGAACTTCTTATTCTTCTTCATAATTGCAATATTGATCTGCTCTCCATTCTTACGTTTCTCATTTGCCTGCTGCAAAATCGTAAGCATCTTATCTTGTGGCATATTCTTTTCTACAAGATAAGCTGTCTTCTCGCCTTTGCCCGGCACCTGATAATCCTTCTCTAATAAGAGCATAACGATCCGTTCAAATCCGATTGAGAATCCGCAGGCTGGGGTATTCTGGCCGGTGAACTTACCGATCATTTCATCATAACGTCCGCCACCACCGACAGATCCACCAAACTCGTCCATGGAGATCTCGAAGATCGGTCCGGTATAATAACCCATTCCTCTTACTAACGTTGGATCAAATACAATCTTGAAGTCAGCAGACTTCGTAGCATCCACACTTGCCATGATCGTCTCAAGATCTTCTGCAACGCCGGTCTCTAAGTATTCCCCTAATGTCTCTTTCAGATAACGGACACCTTCTACGTCCTGACTCACGTTTGCAAACAGTGCAAGGCATTTTTCAACGGATTCCAAAGCAAATCCCTGCTCGATCAACTCCTCTTTTACGCCATCCAGACCTATCTTATCCATCTTATCTAACGTAATGAATACATTGTCATAATCCGCTTCACCAAATCCACTGTAGGCTGCCATTGCCTTTAACATCTTACGGTTATTCAAACGGATCGTAAATTTCTCAAATCCGATCTTGCCAAGCAATGTAGTCGTTGCCGTGATCAGCTCGATCTCTGCTAAGATAGTCGGCTCGCCTAAAATATCAATGTCACACTGCATGAACTGACGATAACGACCCCTCTGTGGACGGTCTGCTCTCCATACATTACCCATCTGTAATGCCTTAAACGGACTCGGCAGATCATTTGCATTATTCGCATAATAACGCGAAAGCGGAAGTGTCAGATCGTAACGAAGACCTCCATCCACTAATACATTTGCATCCTCTGCTGCCTTTGGAACTGCTGCAGTTAACTTGTCACCACGTTTTAAGATCTTGAAGATCAGTTTCTCATTCTCTCCACCCTGATTTGAACTTAAATTCTCAATATGTTCTACACAAGGAGTCTCCATACTTGAAAAACCAAATGTCTTATATGTCTCCTTAATCTGTCCAATCACATAATCACGAATCTCCATCTCTCTCGGTAATATATCTTTCATACCTGTTACCGGTTTTTTCTTCATTGCCATCTTCTCATTTTCTCCTTTACCTGTTATCAATATACTAACTTGTCCTGCGTGTCTCCCTGCAATTCTCTGTTTGTAATCTCATCATATACTATACTCTGAAATGGCAGGAATACTTTCATATCAAAATGCCTTACCTCCTCGATCAGCAGTTCCACAGCGGTCTTACTGTCAAATGCCTTTCTATATGGACGGTCGGAAGTAAGTGCAACAAAGACATCACACACCCGCAATACCCTTGCACCAAGCGGGATCTCATCTCCCACCAGATTATCCGGATAACCGGTGCCGTCATAATTCTCATGATGATGAAGGATCATTTCGCAAATGCGATCCGAATATCCCTCCGCCTTCACGACTTCGTATCCCAGACCTGCATGCAGACGGACATACCGCATCTTTTCTACGTTCAACGTATCATCATCCCCACCGTACAGATAGGTGCTTGCTCTCAATTTGCCAATATCATGGAGCATTCCGGCCACTTCAATATCATGACAAAACTCTGGATCCAACTTCAGCTCTTTTGCTAACATTCCGGCCAGCCGGCTTACCTCAATTCCATGCGCAATCTCTGTTTTCAGGTCTTCTGTCAGATATGCCGACATTTCATCTACTTCAATCCCATCACGATCGATCTCTATCATCCCATCACCTCTTCAAACATCCGCCGTTTACGGTCAATCATCTCGTCAATCCGCTTAATATACTCATCTACATTTTTTACATTCTCTACACGCTCAATCCGATTTTCCTTATGGAACACAAACTTCGATGATGCTCCTGCTCCCATGGCAAGAATATCTAATTTCTCTTCCATGATCAATATATTATAAATACATTCTTTTCCCTGTTGTGCATACCCGATATTCTCTAATTTCCCCGGAATATTCTTCTGCCGGTATAGATAATATGGCTGTAAATCCATTCTTCTTGCACATGCATCTACCGCAAGCAGCATCTCATTGGTACTTCCCTTGATCAATGAATGATAACGTTCCATCTCTATGTTGAGATTTGCCGCACGCTTGATCGCTAACGAATGTACCGTAAGACTGTCCGGTCTTAATTGCTCAATCTCCGATAATGTATGTTCTACCTCTGCCATTTCCTCACCCGGAAGCCCTACGATCATATCCATGTTAATGTTCGTAAATCCTGCCTCACGAGCCATTGCATATGCCTGTCTGGTCTGTTCTACACTATGCGCCCTGCCGATCAGTTCAAGCGTTGCATCTGACATTGTCTGCGGATTAATACTGATGCGCTCCACACCAAGCTTACGAAGTACCAGTAATTTGTCCATTGTAATACTGTCGGGTCTTCCACATTCCACACAGAATTCCTTCACATACTGCATATCAAATGTATGCTGTAAATGCATAACCAGCTCTTCTAACTGAAGTGCAGACAAGGCACTTGGCGTTCCTCCACCGATATATATCGCAACTAACCGTTTCTTCCGGTATGCCGGAGCAGTTGCCACATATTCCATCTCCCGATACAACGCCTGCAAATACGCATCTACTTTATCCTCATAGGTTGCGATCGGATAAGATGTAAAGGAACAATACAGGCATCTTGATGGACAAAATGGTATACCTATATAGATGCAGTATTCGTGTTCATAATCAAAATCCCGGAATAATTCCTGTTCCCTCTTAGCAACCTCGATACAAATGTCTGCCTTTTGCGGAATGGTCAGATAGGTATCTGTATATAAATGCCGGATCTCCTCTTCCGTTGCTCCATGCTCGAGACGCTCCGTTGCAACCTTTGTTGGTCTTACTCCCGTCATACTTCCCCACGGCAACGTCTTGCCTGTGTATTCAGAAAGCATTTGATACAGTGCTGCCTTTAACGGATTTCTGGCAAGTTTCCGGTTGAGAAAATCTACCACAACCGTTTTCTCCTGATGATAACCATCCATATCTTCTAAACAATAAGTAACATACCCACCGCTTGCAACCTGTGTCTCAACATCCGAATCCATCGTGTATGTAACATATAATGAAAGTCTGGTACCATCCTCTTTGGTGACAACCTTCTCATTATCAAAAAAAGCCTGCAGCATTGCCCGGATATCATTATTAAAATATTCCGCATTTTGTTCTAAATATATCATTCTTCATGTGCCCCGCAAACCATATTGCTCTTCTTCTCCCAGCCAATCGTGGTTCCATCCATATGTCCCGGAAAAATCTTCGTCTCGTCCGGCAAAGTATATAATTTCTGTCGGATGGAATCCAACAGTACCGTTCCATTGCCTGTCGGAAAATCCGTCCGTCCTACACTGCCGCAAAATAATGTATCTCCAACAATGGCTGATTGTAATTCCTCACAATAATAGCACATTCCGCCACTTGTATGTCCCGGTGTCAAAATGCAGGTAAGCGTTGTTCCGATAATGTCAATCTTCTGACCATCCCGAAGCAGTTCATCCGCCTGCAACGTGATAGGATTACCAAACATACCGGACAGGTTGGCTGATATATCATTCAGCACCTCTTCATTTTCCACCTTCGAAGCATATACGGGTACGTGAAATGTATTCCTTAATGCCTGTACTGCTCCGATATGATCATAGTGTCCATGTGTCAGAAAAATTCCTTTCAGTTGAAATTCAGGTGTATGGAAAATCTCTATAAGTGCCTCTTCCTCTGCAGCAGGATCAAACACGACACATTCGCCAAGGTCATGATTTACTAAAATATAACAATTCGTCCCTAACTCTCCAACTGTTTTCCGAAAAATCTCTAAATCCGCCATCTATACGTCCTTTCTTATCGATCAGCCCACGCTACGCTCTACATCCAGTACTCCCGGTATCATGCGGATCTTCGAGATCACATGATTCAACTGATCGACTGTCTTAATATCAAATGATACGGTAAATGTTGCCCGTTCATTCTTGTTATTACTCTTACTGTTAATTGCCGTCACATTGATATTCGCCTCTGTAAATACCTTCGAAACATCAAACAACATACCGGTACGATCCGCCGCAAAGATACGGATCTCCGTGGAATACGTTGCTGTCGGATTATTTGCTGCATCTTCCTGCCACTCTGCATCGATCAGTCTGGATCGGTCAGTGTCATTCATTCCAACAATATTCACACAATCTGTCCGGTGAATGGATATTCCTCTTCCTCTTGTGACATATCCGACAATCTCATCACCCGGAACCGGAGAACAACATTTTGAAAAATGGACTGCCACATCATCAATACCATGAACCGTAATACCGCCTTTGGAATGATTGGTCCGGTGAAGATCTGCACTCTGATTCAACTGCTCTAACAGCTCATCCTCTGTCATCTGTGCTTTTTCTTCTTTGTGGTAGGTCTCCATCAATTTGTTCATGACCTGGCCTTCTTTTAATGCACCATGACCAATTGCTGCCAGTACAGAATCCCAGTCACGGAAATTGTACTTCACCATAACCGCTTTTAACAGTTCCGGTTTGGAATATGTTGCGTAATTATACCCTTTGGCTTTGCAATATTGTGATAACAGTTCTTTTCCTCTGCTGATATTATCTTCCTTAAATTCCTGCTTAAACCACTGATTGATCTTATTTCTTGCCTGTGCTGATTTGACTATTGCCAGCCAGTCACGGCTCGGTCCTTTTGAGTTCTGTGAGGTGATGATCTCAACGCGGTCACCATTTTGCAGATTATAAGTTACCGGAACCTGTCGTCCATTGACTCTTGCGCCCACCATCTTATTGCCGACTGCTGAATGAATACTGTAGGCAAAATCAATTGGTGTGGAGCCTGCCGGAAGATTCTTCACGTCACCATTCGGAGTGAAGCAATATACCTGTTCTGCAAACAGATCCAGGTCCGTCTTAACGGTACTCATAAATTCTTTGTTATCTTCTGTATCTCTCTGCCATTCAAGGATCTGACGCAGCCAGCTTAACTTCTCTTCCTCTTTGTCTTTGGTCGTTCCTGTCAGATTCTCTTTGTATTTCCAGTGTGCAGCAATACCATATTCTGCCGTCTTGTGCATATCATATGTCCGGATCTGTATCTCGAAAGGCTGTCCGCTCTTACTGATCAACGTTGTATGCAATGACTGATACATGTTTGACTTTGGCATGGCAATATAGTCTTTGAAACGTCCCGGAATCGGTTTGTATTTCTCATGGATAATACCAAGTGCCGCATAACAATCCCTGACACTGTCTACAATGATCCGCACAGCAAAAATGTCATAGATCTGATCTAACGTCTTATGCTGATTGACCATCTTCTTGTATATACTGAAGAAATGTTTCACACGCCCGTTGATCTCTGCCTTAATGCCGGCCTCATCAATACATTCCTTCACATCATGTACGATCGTCTCGATAAACTTCTCCCGTTCCTCTAATCGTTCATCAATCTCTGTCTTTAACTCTTTGAACTTCTCCGGCTCTAAATACTGCAAAGACAGATCATCTAATTCTACTTTGATCTTGCTGATACCAAGACGGTGTGCGATCGGAGAATAGATATCCATCGTCTCTCTTGCTTTCTCGATCTGTTTCTCCGGAGACTGGTACTGTAACGTCCGGAGATTATGCAGACGATCCGCTAACTTGATCAAAATGACACGGATATCCTTTGCCATTGCAAGGAACATCTTCCGCAGATTCTCAGCCTGAAGTTCAATCTTATCCTGTGAGAAATTCAACTGTGTTAATTTGGTAACTCCATCTACTAACAATGCTATCTCCGGAGAAAATTCTTCCGAAATCTCCTCCGTCGTCATAACCGTATCTTCGATCACATCATGCAAGATTCCCGCAGCAATTGTCTCTTTATCAAGCTCTAATTCTGCTAAAATAATGGCGACGCAAAGGGGATGCATGATATATGGCTCACCCGACTTACGGAATTGTCCCTCATGGGCTTTACTGGCAACCTGATATGCCTTCTCAATCATAGTGATATCTGTATTCGGATGATATTCCTGTACTTTATCAATTAAAGTCTTGTACAATTCCTCCGGTGGTGTAAAATCCTTTGGTGTACTAAGCTCTTTGTCCGTATTTACTAATCCTGCCATATATCCACCTTCTTTTCTTTTGATCTCAATTTCCTCGATAAAATATAGTATATCCTATATTTTCTAAGATGTAACGGAAAAAATGACATCCAATCATAATTTTGTAAAAAATGCAATAAAACCATCTCTGATTTTACACGTTCTTTGTGTTATTTGAAACGAACCAAAAGTATGCCATTATAAGACTTCACGCACGGTAGCCATTGCATAGCGTTTCACCTGCATTTGCAGGGTGCGTTTACCGTTGAATTCATTAATTGCCGGATAGTATATAATGTTAAGGATTACGTTATTGAGCCATCCATGTAACATCTTATCATATTCTTCCTGTCCAAACCAACTGACAATATTTTCTTCAAATTCCTGTGCCCGGAAATAGATTCCTTCTGAGATTACTCCATCTTTGTCCTCTAACGTCAATTTTACAACATTACGATCTTTTCCCATGATCTTCGCAGATAACACATTGAGATCCTTCTGTGCAAATATCGGCTTTTCATTTCCTTTCCCAAATGGTGCCAGCCCATCCAGCTGTTCAATCAACGTCTCCGTTACATAAGACATTGGCATCGGTACATCTATATGTATAGTTGGAACAAAATCTTCCTGTGTAAGTGTGCAATTATCATTGATCGCCTTAACAAAATCATCAAATCGGTCTGCCTGAAGCGAGAATCCCGCCGCCATTGCATGTCCGCCGAATTTTAGCAACAGGTCACTACATTGCTGCAGTGCCTCAAACATATGATAACCCTCGATCGAACGTCCGGAACCCTTCAATACGCCCGGCACATCACTGTCCACCACAACCAATACCGGATGATGATAGCTCTCTCTGATTCTGCCTGCAATAATACCTGCCAGACTCTCATGGCAGTGTTCGAGATATATGACCATGACTTTCATCGGATCCATTTGCTCAATATACTGTTCCGCCTGCTCCGTCCCTTCCATTGTCATATTCTTGCGTTCCTCGTTCATGTCTTTCAGCGCTGTCGCCTTTGCAATAGCCGTCTCAGTATCTGTCTCCATCAGAAGCTCCATTGCCGCCACTGCACTTTCCAACCGTCCGCATGCATTAATGCAGGGACCTAACTTGAATCCGACATGATATTCGTTCACTGTCACATCCGATAATTCATTCACCCGTAACAACGCCCGCATTCCCAGATTCCCGGAATGGTTCAGTTTCTCCAATCCTTTCACTGCAAAAATCCGGTTCTCATCTATTAACGATACAATGTCACAAATTGTTGCAACTGCTACAAACTCCAAAAACTGCTGCATTTCCTCTTCCGATACTTCTCTTTTAATAAAAAGCGCCTCTATTAATTTGTAGGCAACTCCCGCGCCACACAGATCATTAAACGGGTACTGACACGTCTCCTTTTTCGGATTCAGGATTGCATCCGCCGGTGGAAGAATATAGTGCTTGTCCTCACCTTCCATAAAAAAAGGCACTTGATGGTGATCCGTCACTACAACCGTCATTCCCAGCTCTTTTGCTCTTGCGAGAGCTTCATTTGCCGCAATACCATTATCACAGGTTACAATCGTGTGGATGCCATCCTCTGCTGCCTTTTCAATAATCTCCCGATTGATGCCATAGCCATCCTTCACCCGGTGCGGAATTACATAATCTACATCCGCGCCAACTCTCTTAAATCCTGCATACAGGATATAATTAGACATTACACCATCTACATCATAATCCGATACAATTCGAATGCGATGTCCTTCTTCAATATCATGGATAATGATCCTGACTGCCTGGTTCATGTCCTCCATCATAAATGGGTCATATAAATTCTCTATCTCCGGATGCAAAAATCTTTCAAATTGGGTCTCCGGAATGTCTCGATTGATCATGATTCTGGCTACAACCGGGTCTATATGAAATTGCTCTGAAAGAGCACCGAAATCTGCTCTTTTCATTCGTATAAGCCAATTCTGTTCTGCCATATATTAATCTCCTAATGAAACATGATAGGGACATGGTTACCTGCCATGTCCCTATTTGTTTCTAGTCTATTATGCTTTCTTTGTTTGCTTCTTGCTGATCTTTTTAGAAGTTGTATTCTTATCATTCTTACCAAATCCGGTCTTAAACATGTACCACAATGGTCCGGTAATACATACAGAAGAATAAGCACCGCAAACAATACCACACATCAGGGTAAGTGCAAATTCCTTAATGGACGGCACACCCATGATATATATAAAGAATACCATTACAAATGTTGTAAGGGATGTATATATTGTTCTTGTCAACGTCTGGGAAATAGAAGTATTTACAATTGTTGCATAACTTTCTTTGCTCATGCTGACCATGTTCTCACGAATACGGTCAAAGATAATGATCGTTGCATTGATCGAATAACCGACAATCGTCAACATACATGCAATAAATGTATTACCAACAGACAACCGTCCAATAGAATACACTGCAAATACTACTAATACGTCATGCAATAATGCAATAACGGCTGCTGCACCAAACTTCACATCACTAAACCGGATTGCAATATAGATCAACATCAATGCCGTTGCAATCAACACAGATATAATTGCATTTCTCTGCATTTCCGTACTGATTGTGGAACTGATATTCTCCATGTTAAATTCTTTTACTTTGAAATTATCTTCTAACGCAGTCTGAACAGCATCTCTCTGGTCATTTGAAAGCTCTGCAGACTTAAATACGATCTCATTGGAATTCTTTACGTTCTGAACCTGAATATCTGCCTCTGAAATTCCTGCTGCCTTTGCAATCACCGGAAGAATGTCACTCTCTGCTTTTGCGAGGTCATAACGTTCTTCGAAATTAACAGTCATCGAAGTACCACCTGTAAATTCAAGGCTGTAATTCAAGGTAGAACCCGTCTTACCCTTAAATACCGGTAATGCGATCAAGCCGGCTGCAATTGCAACAAAGGAAATGAGATAAGCAAATCTGGAAAACTTTACATAATTGTGAACCTTTGCTTCTTTCTTCGCTCCGTATAATTTCGGGCTCTGTAATCCTAATGTATATGCTGCCTTTAATAACTGTTTGGTAATAATCAATGCCGTAAATACAGACAACACAATACCAATACCTAATGTAAGTGCAAATCCCTTAATGGAACCGCTTCCCATAATGTACAATACAAAGGCTGCGATCAAGGTTGTAATATTACCATCTAAGATAGCAGACAGTGCTTTGTTGAAACCAGCATCAATTGCACTTTTAACCGATGCTCCTGCACCAAGTTCCTCTTTAATACGGGTAAAGATAATAACGTTTGCATCAACCGCCATACCAACAGATAACACGATACCTGCAAGACCCGGAAGTGTAAGACTGGCATTAAATCCATTCAGGCACAATAACATCAGCACAACGTATGCAATCAACGCAAGAACAGAAATGAAACCAGGCAATAAGTATAAACCGATCATAATGACAGCAATCACAGCCATACCGATTGCACCGGCCTTTAAGGTTGTGCTAAGAGCATCTTTACCGAGCGTTGCTCCGACTTCATTCGAACGTAACTCTTCCAATGTTAACGGAAGGGCACCGATACGAATGGTCTGTGCAAGCTGTTCTGCTTCCTCATCATCAGCCATACCATTGATCACAGCACTACCACCCGTGATCGCAGTCTGGACGGTAGGTGCAGAAGCAATCTCACCATCATATATAATATAAATACGTTTGCCAACATTTGCTGTTGTCGCATCTGCGAACTTCTTCGTTCCTTCATCGCTAAATGCAAGCTGAACGACATATTCCTGAACGGTACCGGAATTATCAATTGCGGCAGAAGCATTCTTAACATCGGATCCGGTCAATACCGTCTCATATTCCTGTCCGGATGCATACTTGGAATAATTGTCCTCATCTAAGAATTCCAAAGCACCCGGCTTACCAAGTTCTTCCAGAATCTTACTTGCATCACTTACACCGGGAATCTCAATGTTAATACGATTGTTTCCCTCTTTGTATACATTACTGTCTGTCGAGTATACATCTGCACGCTGCTGTAAACGCTCGATCGTATCCCGAATCTCCTGATCAGTAGGATTATCCTCTTTGATCTGATATGTGATACTGACACCACCTGCAAGGTCAAGACCTAAGATAATGTTCTCAGCCTTACCAATCTGATTCTTACCAAGTCCCTGCACTACTGTAAAAGTGCCAAGTGCAAGAACAAGGATAAAGACTATGATAGTCAGCACACTGTTTCTCTTTGCTTTCTTCATTCTTTTACTCTCCTTACTCTAGGCTAAAGCTGCCTTTATCATGATTGCACATTCTACACGTTTACGTTCTAATTCACAGCCGATATCATATGCATCCAATAAATTGCCATGGAAATTATATGAGTTAGCTGCACAACCCCCGCTACAGTAGAATCTTGCAAAACAGTCCTTACATTTGTCCTTTGCATATACGTTGCAAAGTTTAAATTCATCTACAATATCCGTTTTCTCTATTCCGGTATCAACATTTCCTAACTTGAACTGCTCCATTCCAACAAACTGATGACATGGATACAGATCACCCCAAGGCGTAACTGCTAAGTATTCCGTTCCGGAACCACAACCGGATAATCTCTTATATAAACATGGTCCACCTGTAAGATCGATCATAAAATGGAAGAAATTAAATCCATTACCTTCCTTTTCCCTCTTGACCATCTCTTTTGCTAAATTGTCATATTCTTCAAACAATTGCGGAAGATCTTCCTCCCGAATTGCATAATCCATATCATCCGGAGCCACCACCGGCTCTGCTGAGATCTGTTTGAATCCCATATCTGCCAAATGCAGAACATCCTTAGAAAAATCCAGATTATAATGTGTAAAAGTTCCCCTCACATAATAATTGGTCTGATGTCTCATCTCAGCCATCTTCTTGAACTTATCTATGATCAGATCATAACTTCCTTTGCCATTGCGGGTTGGTCTCATAAAGTCATGTACTTCTTTTCGACCATCGATGCTCAATACAACATTCGCCATCTCTTTGTTGGCAAATTCCATTACCTCATCTGTCAGCAGCATGCCGTTCGTTGTCAATGTAAAACGGAACTTCTTATTAAACTCTTTCTCTTTGCTTCTGCCATATGCAACCAGATCCTTCACAACCTGAAAATTCATCAGCGGCTCTCCACCAAAGAAATCTACTTCCAAATTCACCCGGTTACCGGAATTCGCAATCAGAAAATCTAAAGCTTTCTTCCCAACTTCATAGCTCATGAGGGCTCTTCCACCATGATACTCTCCCTCTTCCGCAAAACAATATTTGCAGGCAAGGTTACAATCATGCGCTATATGAAGGCATAATGCCTTGACAACCGTCTTGCGTTTTTTAAAATCGATGATTGCATCCTTGTAAACATCTTCTGTAAAAAGTTGTCCCTGATCTTTTAATTCTGTTATCTCATCATACGCTTCCCGTATCTCATTCTCCGGATATTGCGGTAATCTCTTCACAATCTCATCCGGATCCATCTCTTCATACAAGGCGATTACATCATATACCAGATCATCTACTACATGAACCGATCCACTGCAGACATCCAATACAATGTTATAGCCGTTATTCTTATACTGATGTATCACTTTTATTATACCTCTTATTCACGTCTCCGGAAACACATAGCCGTTTCCTTCAGATCCTTAGAAACGAAATGAAAGAGGACAGCCCGATATAAGCAGCCCTCTTTATTCCATTACCATACCAGAAAATGTATTATTTGTTCTCACAAGTCTGGTTACCAACTGTACAAGATGTCTTGCAAGCTGACTGACAAGATGTCTGGCACTCGCCACATCCGCCTTTTTCCATTGTGTTCTTTAATGTTTTGTCTGTTAAAGTCTTAATATGTTTCATCTCATATACCTCTCATTTATAAATAGTATTCAGGTATGCTCCCTGAACCAATACATATTTCATTTAGTATAACACATGCTTTTTCCAAGGTCAACGCTTATCTTAGCTTATCATTCCTCCCAGCAGCCCTCCGCCAACACATAGCACGACAGTTGTAATATTCGCAGTACTTGTCACATGAAACACCTGACCGATCAGTATTGCCACCAACGATATGATCAGGATATACAATGTTCCGAGCAGGAGCCCCCAAAGGAACTTTCTCTCTTTTACTTTCTTTCCGGTAATAAATGCTCCAATAAACGTGACAATTACATAAATTGCCACAATTGCCACATCTGTTAACGCCTCACTTAAATGAAAACGAAACACAGTAAAGGCAAGTGCCGCCAACAGGACTCCTGTTACTGCATATGCAATGATCAAGCCTTCTACAACAGTTGCAAATTTTCTTCCAACACTCATACTCCACACTCCTCCTGCAAGGTCAGCATTTACTCAATACTGCTCTCCATTCCTATTGCACTAATGCAATATATGAGTGAGTGTATCTATATATTCCTATTTCGTTTTGTTTTGTTGTTCTAAAAGCTCCATTACATCAAACAAAGAATCATATATCTGATCTGCCAACGGCCGAATCTCTTCCGTAGGCTGAATCAGATCGATCACCATGACTGTGTATAATCCCGCTGCAGAAGACGACTTCACGCCGTTAATGGAATCTTCTACTCCAAGCGCTTCGTCCGGCTCAACTGCCAATCTCCGACATGCTTCTAAGTATATATCCGGTGCCGGTTTCCCATTCGGAACAACCCCGCCATATACGATCTTATCAAATACATCCAGAATCTCGGCGCGACGCAGATTCTTTCCTGCACGTTCCTCCTGTGTCGAAGTTGCAAGTCCTATCTTGTAATGATGCTCTTTCAGATATGCAAATAATTCCCTGACTCCCGGTTTCAGATCCAAACCATTCTGTTCGATCTCCGCATCCATCCGTGTCATCGTCTTCTCCCGGAATGTATCATAATCAAAATCTGCTCCAAAATGATCCTTCATCAATTGTTCATTATGCTGTCTGGTTGCTCCCGCAATATGGTTGCAAAGATCTTCCATCTCCTCTTCCGGAATTCCATATTCTGCCCCGGTGATCATCCAATGCTTACGGTATAAACGCTCCGAATCAAAAATAACACCATCCATATCAAAAACAACTGCTTTTATCATATTCTTTCTTCTTCCTTTTCTTTCTTCATGGTTCTCATCCATAACCAGATACAGGTTATTAAAACGAGTCCACCCATAATAGCAAATAAAATGGTTGTCGTCAATGGATTATAATAATTGAACTGTAGTGTTCTTGTCACTTTGTTACCCGCTTTATCCACACAATCCACATTGATCCGGTATGTTCCGTACTCCGAATACTCTAACTGCCTTGTATCCGGATCATACTCCTGGTCATTCATGGTAATCTTTGTAATTTCATCTTCCGGATTGGTCAGCGATAATGTAACGGTTCCTCTTTCTGATACCGCCTGCCCGTCTTTCACTCCGGTAAATATTACTTTTGGTGCAGTATGGTCAATAATAAACTCTGCAGTTTTCGTACTCTTATGTCCTAATTCATCCTGAACTTCCACCGAAAGATTATACTTTCCTTCATCCGTAACCGGCGTTGTTCCATCGTATTCTACTCCATTTAGCAGGATGCGATACGATACAACCGTAAGATCCCTGAACACCTCTTCTAATGTATCCGCAATCTGAAATTCCTGGAAATATCCGCCGCTATATTCTGCAACTTTGTGTATTTCCGGGCTGGTCTGATCCAATACAAAATGAATTTCCTTCTCATCCTGATTACCCGCCTCGTCTCTTGCCGATATTACAAAATCATAGATTCCATCCTCACTAAAGATCTGCTGTAAGCTGCTTAACTTGGACGAATTCACCATTTTAGGCAGGTCGATCTCCTCTTCCTTGCCATTGATATCTGTGCGGGTTCCCCGAATGGTGATATGGTTACCTGCATAGTAGGATTCCTCCACCGCAAATCGGATTGCAACCGGTTCATCCCACTGCTCATAATTCGAAGTCCCCGTAATGCTGATCTGTGGTTTTGTCTTATCAACTGAAAAAGAAATCGTTTTTGTCACCGCCCGATTACCCGCTTTATCTTTTGCCGTAAAGGTAATCTGATACGTTCCATCTGTCGAAAATGTCCTGTTCATAGACGAATGTTTCCCCTGTTTCGGGAATGCGGTGATCTCTTCTGTCGTGGTTGCTCCGTCTAACTTTTTCTCAATACGGATTCCGGCATCCGTCGTCTGATAATAGGAATCCGTAAGGTCAAATGTAAGCGACACATCTCCTGCATTCATGGAACCATTTGTTGTTCCGGAAATTGCAAGCTTTGGAGCAGTCTTATCAATAACAAACCGCAACGTATTGGAACGGGTAATATTGCCTGCGCTGTCGGTTGTTACCGCATAGATCTTATAGGTACCTTCCTTGCGGAAGCGTTGATTTCTCTGTTCCTCCCTCTTACTCATAATCCAGGCGGACACTTTTTCCGTATAGGTCTTTCCGTCTAACGTACGCTTCACATAATATATCGTTTTGGTATTCTTATAAGATACATCCCCGACATTCGTTGTAATTGTTACATTCTTATTATAATGCGTGCCATTCGTTACACCCGATAATCTGACAACCGGTGCTTCCTTATCAACGTACACCTGTCTGTGTGCTTCACTTTCTGTTCCGGCATTATTTACAACCTTAACGGACATGGTGTAGCCACTTGCCTTTTCTGCGGTCTTTGTGGCTGTGAGATCATAACTGTATTCTTTCACAAATTCCTTGAATACCACCTTTTTTGTCTCTTTGCCATCAATCGAATATACCACTTCCTTAAGACCGGACTTGTTATCCGTTACTTTGGTGTGAAATGTAACGTCCCTGCTCTGCCATGTTGTATAATCAATATCACAATCCATCACAATCACAGCATGATCTGTATTCTGGATCATACGCACGGACTGTACATTGGATTCATTTTTCAACCGGTCATTCGCCCAGATACTGATCACACCATCATATTCTGTAAGTAACACATCCTGCGGAACATATACATAATAATTACTATCTTTTCCTTTTCGTGCAATATATAACGGTGTATTCTCCGCCCGTTCTGCAGCCGTTCCCAATGTTACATACACCAGATCATCCTGTACCCCTGTTACACGATCCGTAACCTGAAACTGTACGCGGATCATTTTATTACTAAATATAATGCTATATCGGGGCTGTAACAGACTATTCTCATTCCAATACTGTACATTCGATATTGCCGGCGCTGTATGATCGATCGAAAATGTAACGGTTCGCGCTGTCGCCACATTGCCTGCCCGGTCCGTTCCCTCAAACGTGATCGTATAGTTACCTTCTTTACTATAGACCGATGTCTTCTGTGTTGTATAATCTACCTGCGCATTCTTATCGTAACCGTCTTGTTTCCAGGATACAGCTCCCTTTTCCACAATCGTTTCGTTTTCTCCATCCAACGTTGTACGATGCACCGTTACCTGATATTCATCAAAATCATGATTCTTATCGGTCGCCTCATATGTCAGTGTTACCGGGTTCTTTGTCATTGTTCCCGACTGCATGCCACAAATGGAAAGCTTAGGACTTGTCTTATCCACAACGATATCCGTCTGTACAGGCGTTGCTATATTTCCTGCCTTATCTGTCCCCGTTACTGTTGCACGGTATTTTCCCTCTGTTGTAAAGCGATACTGTGCAGTCGTTCTAAGTGGAGATACATTCAATACATATGACTCTGTGTTTGCCTGAACTCCCGCATAATCAAACGCAACATCAATATGTGCATCATCACTCGGAAAATGATCAGAAGCTTCTACGATATATCGTCCATTCCGATTCAGATAATAAATGCCATCTGCGTTTGGCATCTGCTCCCCGGACGGTTCTTTCATAACATGTACTTTCTCAATGACCGGAGCATACTTATCAATCGTAAACCGTATCGTATCCGACGTTGTTGTATTGCCTGCACAATCGACTGTTTTCGCATATATCTCATACGTTCCTTCTTCGGCAATAACATCATCCCGTTCACTCGTCATATGATCTGAAATCATATCCTTCCAAAAAAGTGTTTCCGTCTTTCCATCATACATTCTTGTTACATGATACGTTGTCACGGCGGACTGTCTGGTTCCATTTGCAGTTCCCTTATATGAGACATCTGTTACTTTGGTATGTATGGTCTGATTCTGATTATAATGCTTACCATTCTGCACTCCGGATAATTCTACTTTCGGCGGTTCCTTATCCACATAAACCGTCCTGCTCATCTCCTGCGTATTGCCGCAGTTATTTTCCACTTCAATCTTTAACTCATACCCATCCGCTGTCGTTGCAGAATCAGATGCAACAAAATCATATTCCTGTCTCTTGACAAACTCCGTCTGCTGATTCTCCAATGATGTAAAATCAACCGTTTTTACAATCTGCTCCTGTCCGTTCTCAATCTTCTTATAGGTGATCTTCCTGATACCGCAAAAGGTATCTTCCACCACTGTATGATAGACTACGTCCCGATCAGACCAGTCACCCTCCTTTGCAGTATTACTGTCTGCCCACTCCATTGCAACAACCGGAGGATTCTCATTATAGATTGTCCGCTTTGATTCTGCGTACCCTTCATTTAACAATTGATCCTTTGCCCAGATTGTAATCTGATTATCAAACTGCTTCACCTTCTCTAACGGAAGCATTACAGAGTAATACTCACTGTTTCCAATCCGGTCAGCCGGATAAATCATACTATCCGGTGCTTTCTGATCCTTTGTTCCGATCGTTACATACACCGCACCGGCATTGCCACCATATAACAATCCCGAAATGCTGTCTCTTACCGGGAATGTTACCTGAATTGCCCGGTTGCTAAAGATCATTCCATATTTTAAACTCAATGAGATACCATTTGACCGGTATGCAATGTCATTTTCATTGATAACCGGAGCTGAACGGTCAATGTAAAAGGAAAACTTCTTACTATTGTCATTGCCGGCTTGATCCTTTGCCGAAAATGTAACCGTATAATATCCCTCTTCCTCATAAGGGAGTTCCACAGACTTGCAAATCTCCTCGCATTTTGCCGGATCACCCTCTGTGTTCCACGCAATCTGCGTTCCATACCGGGTAACGGTCGTTTTATGGCCATCCCCATCCGTTCTCTCTGTAACAATAGAATATCCTGAAAGATCCGGATTCCGGTCTGTTATCTGCAAAGAAATTTTCACACCCTGTCTGGACATTCCTTCGTTTGCCAGCCCGGTTCCATTCTTATCACTTGCATCTACTGAAATCGTTGGTGCTTTCTTGTCAATGGTAAAACGAAATGTGTACGGCTCCGGCAGCGTATTTCCCACTGCATCTTCCGCGTTTATTGTAAATTCATACAATCCTTCCTCTTCGCAATCATACGTTACCGTATTCTCTGTATCCGACAAGGAAACCGTCTTTGGATCCAATGTGCTGATACCATCTATCGTTCTCTTAACCGTAAGCGTTGTTTTGCCGCCATTTAAGCAATCATCATCTACCTGATATTGAAATGTCTGTTTGGAGCGGTAGTATCCTCCATCACTCTGTGAAGAGATCTTTGTCACCGTCGGGGCAGCTCCGTCCACCTGAAATGTTACCTCAGCAGATTCGGTCGAATTACCGGCTGCATCCGTAGCAATTGCCGAAACAACATACTGCCCTGCATCAAATGTTCGAACATTCTGTTTGTTGCTGTCTGATATTCCATTGACCTTATATTGAACCGACACCATATCTGTTGGCAGATCATCCGTTACCGTTGCCTCAATCTCGAACGGTGCCTTATACACGGTATTCTCAACCGTTTTCGTCTCATCACCTTTTACATGCAAAGAGATTGCCGGTTTCTCTTTGTCTATTAAGATATACTTTGTGAGCGTTGCGTCTTTTCCCTTTGCATTCTCCGCCGTCACTTTTAAAACATGTCCCTGACTAGAAGCCGCACTTGTATCAAAAGAAAACTTTTTTGTTACCGCATTCTTTTCCGGTGCGGCCGCATCCCATGTCTGCGGAGAATCTACCGGTTGTCCATCTAACTCATAAGTCACCTTAACCAGACCGGTCATCCCATCCTTCACCTCTACATCAAATGCTACATCTTTATTCGTCCAGGTTCCGTCTGCCACAGAATCCACAACAGATCCCGCAACCACTGCATCCACATTCCTAAGCACGATATCCGGTGGCGCGATTGCTTTCCCAAAATGGATATTCTTTGTCTCTTTTGTAACCTGAACACCTGTATGATCATTAACCTCAATTGCAATCTCATAATCGCATTCCGTTTGCGGCTTCTTCAGGATTAAGTTTGCCTTATCAGATGCACCATCCTGAAAATGCACTGCCACACTATCACTTCTACCCTCTGTATCCCATTCCAGATCTGTTCCGGTTAATAATTCTTTGTTCGTCAACAGGACATCCGAACCATCTGTTGTCTGTTTCACGGTGAGATACACATGATTACCTTCTCCTAAATGGGCAATCTTATAGGACAACTCCCATACATCTTCCCCGTTGATCTTTTTACAATCATCCGGTGTATATTCATCCTGTGCAGTTATCGTAATCTGTGCAATCTGTTGTACATCAGCAGCTTGCGTGGCAACCATTCTTTCCCCCGGCAGCAACTGCAAAAGCAATAACCAGATCATGCAATATGCAATTGTCTTTCGGTATTTTCTTCCCCTATTCAATCGTCGTCATTCCCCTTTTTTCTAATCTCTGCCTTGATTCTTCGCCACAGCATCCTTTAACAGACTCATCAATTCCTCATCTTCCTGTAATACCGGCTCAAACGGTGTAATCTCCGCCTCCGGTGTCAACAAGGTCGTCTGGCTGTCATCTCCTTCTATTGTCAACAAGGTCGTCTGGCTGTCGTCTCCTTCCGGCGTCAACAACGTCGTCTGACTGTCATCTCCTTCCGGCGTCAACAAGGTCGTCTGACTGTCATCCCCTTCCGGTGTCAACAAGGTCGTCTGACTGTCATCTCCTTCCGGCGTCAGCAATGCTGTCTGCCGGTCTTCTTCTGTGTATAGCACATCCGTCACGTCATCCTCTGAAAGTACATCTGTCGTAACATCCTCTGCATATAACCGGGTCGTAATCTCATCTGTATTCTCATCCGTTACATTCGCAGAACCTCCCGGCGTCAACAATGTGGTGTATTCACCTTCAGCCTCATTTTCCTTTGCCACAGAATCTTTTTGGTCACCTGCTAATATGATCATCTCATCTTCTATTTCAAATATATTATTGCTGTTAGCCTGCTCCTGTGTATTCTGTAAAAGTATCGTCTTTTCTTCTTTTGTGCGACGTTTCCGTGTTTTTTTCCTGTCAGATCTTTGCGCTTTGTCTTTTTCGATTGATTCCGTTACCGCCTGCAATGATCCTGTTGTAGTTGCCCGACGAACCAATACCTTACTGACTTCCTGATGAATCGCTTCCGTCTTCGAAGTATCCTCTGCACCCTTTTTATCTAATTTCTTAATCGCTCTTCTTGCATTGAGACCGGTTACATCTCCCATCAGTTTCCATACACCATTTTTAATAAATAGAATAATGGATATAATTAAAAACAGACACGCAAGTACGGTTCCTGCATAAAACATAATCTCATACATAACAATCATCCCCCATTCTTTCCAAACAATGGAGAAAGCTTCTGTGTCAGCTGTTTCCACCGATAGTCATTCTGGATCTCAGGCACCTGTTGTCCCTGTTCATAAAGCTTATGGAGTCTGTTATAATCCCATTTTTCAACATCCGTAGTCTTCAATTCCTCCATCTTACAGAGCAAAGACAAATGTCCGGCATACACCGCTATACTCGTCCTGCCAAACTCCTCCTCAGCCTGAATATACACCTCATCCGCCTTGTCGTACTCCTGCAGCATTTCATATATCTCTGCTTTTTGGCAATATTTTGCCTCCCGGAGTTTCTCATCTGTAATACTGCCAACCGTCTTGCCGTCACCCGCTGTCACCATGCCTAATATAAAATCACAACATTCCAATGCTTTTTCGTAATTCTCCTGTGAGCGTTGCGGATCCTCTTCTATATATTTTTGTCCAAGTCTCTCATATGCAAGAGCAAGATATTGATTATAAATAGTGTAATACTCCGCTTTCACACTATCATCATCATATACTTCAAGTACTGCAAGTCCCTTATTCGCCGCTTCGATCAATCTGTCGGCCGCATCTCCCATTTGCTGCAAATTCCTTGCATATACAATACACAACAACCGGTAATTCATCAACTTATTAATTGAAATTGTGGAAGCATCATTTGTTGATTCAAAATTCTTCAAATTAAACGTCAGACTCTCATAATCTACATTCAGTTCACCCATCGCAAGTGCGATTGTTGAATAATATACCGCCTCCGGATGTTCTTTCTGATCCAGCATATTAAAATAATATGCACTGGATTTGTAATCTTTTAATACATCGAAATAATCCATCGCAACCGTCAATAATAATTTCTGATCCTTATCAATTGAATCGTACTGTTGGTCTATGTAATATGTTACCCTGCTAAGTCCTGTCTCGGCATCATTCATATAATTGATATACAAATCCAGCAAATCCAGATATGCTTCATTCCGGCTGCCATCTACCTGCGTGATCGCATCTACATATAAACCTGCTGCTCCTTCATAATCTCCCTGTACGACATCTGCATAGCCTTCGTTGATCAGATTATCATAATTCAATTTCTTTTCCCGTTCATTTCCGATATATCCACCAATCGCAACTGCCGCAAAAGTAACCGTCAACCCCGCGCAGATCAAAAAGCTCCGCATCTTCTTCAAGCACGATCTCTTAAATGCATCATCCAACTCCTCATAATGTTCCAGATCATATATCAGTTCCGTACAAGACTGATAACGATCTTCCGGATTCGGCATAGTGCATTTGTTAATGATCTTCTCTAATCCACTTGATAACGACGGATCCCAATCACGAATCGGCTTGATCACATACGGCGGTTCACTTGGATTCTTTCCTGTCAGTACATGATAAAGCGTTGCACCCAAACTATATATATCTGTTCTTGCATCTGTTTTGTGAATACCTCGCCCTCTTGCATCCCCAAACTGCTCCGGCGCTGCATACCCTCTGGTTCCAAGCGCTGTCGTATCCGCAAGGCTTTCTACATCAAATTCCTTTGCCGTACCAAAATCAATCAGTTTTACTTTTCCATCCGGTTTCAGCATAATATTAGACGGCTTCATATCCCGATAAATGATCGGCGGATTCATAGAGTGCAAATAATCCAACGCACTACACAGATCCTTCGCCCATTCGATCACCTTTTCCTGCGGCTGCGCTCCTTCTAACTTCAACACCTCACTCAATGGCCGTCCCTCGATATAATCCATTACAACAAAAACCGTTCCATTATAATTAATAATATCAACAATTCTTGGCAACACAGGATGATCTACCATTTTCAAAATGTTAGCTTCCATCTGTAAACCTTTTAAAAGTGTTCTTGTGTCCTGTTTTGGATTCTGTTTGATCTCCTTAACCGCCCACTGCTTGTTCAACCGGGTATCCATCGCCACATAAACAATAGACATTCCACCTTGCCCTATTTTTTTAAGTATTTCATATTTGCCACCCAATACAGTGCCAACTCTAGTCATACACGCTACCCTCTCTTAACCTAATATCTACCTGTTCACTGTCTGCAGGTAAGTGCAGCCACGGTAATATTATCTCTTTCGCCCCGCTCCATTACAATTTCTGTCGCCTCTTTGCATATTGCAGTTAGTTGTTCCTTATTCCGAATCTGATCCGGTTGAAAATACTGAAAAATCTCTTCTTCACTCAACATGTGCACAAATCCATCGGAAGATAACACAAACGTCACCCGTTCCAGAATCTGTCCCTTTTCAAATTGTGGATTGACCGTGTCAGATGCCCCAACACATTGTAACAAGACACTACGTCTCGGATCTACCAATGCCTGTTCTTTGGTCAGATAACCTAATTCCACCTCTTTTGCAACAAGCGAATGATCTTCCGTTATCTGCAATATGCGATCCGCTATCTTATAGATCCGACTATCTCCAACATGACAAATATAATAATTATCCCTATATAACAGCAATGCTGTAAGTGTTGTTCCCATCGACACGCCCTGAGTCTGTGCATATGCCGCAAGACGTCCGTTCACACTCTCTATCACATCCTGCCACTGTTTGTATAACCTGTCTTCCGTTACCCTGTTCTCTGCTACTAATTGAGCAAATTCATCCTGAAACCATTGGTTCATTGCCAGAATTGCCTCTTTGCTTGCAAGCTCCCCATGTTCCAGACCTCCCATGCCATCACAAATTAACGCAAAGGCAATCTTACCATGTGGGGAATTCACAATCCTGACAGACAACGAATCCTGATTAATCTGCTTAAATCTCCCAATATCTGTATAACAGGCCGCTATAATCTCCATTCCACTCTCCTCAATCTTCTGTTTCCATCTCTAACAATTACGAAAATGATAAGAAAAGACCATCGCATCAAAGACTCTCCTACACATCTTCATGCAATGGTCTCTTACCATTTCTAATTAACGCAACTTGAATATGAATTCCTCATCACCAAGAACAATCTTACAATCCTGTGTTAACAATTCATTCTCTCCTTCTTCAAGCATCTTACCATTTACATATGTATGATTTGTAGATTTGTTATCACGAATATAATAGATACCGTCTTTGTTCATAATCACTGCATGCACTCTGCTGACTGCACCATTTCCCTTCACTGTATAATCTACACCCATACTTGCTTTCCCAACTTTGAAGTTCTGTTTTGTAATCATAATTCTCTCATTCGTATTAACACGGATCAGATAAGGATTAACCTTCGGAACATTCACATTGCCTCTTAACAGTCCGGTCGCCCCGCTGATTGTCTGACTTAAGATAGAGTTGCTTACTACTTCTTCATCTTCCGTTTCTGCCACTTCTGTCACTTCGTCTTCCGCTTCTGTCACTTCCTCTAAGGCTTTCTGCTCCGCCTCTTTCTCCTCTGCAGCCTTCAATTCTTCCTGTGTATTCTTTAAAATGCTGGCACGGCTGACTTTGATATTCTTGCGGATCTTAAGACCGGAATCTTCATGATGTGTGACCTGTTCCTCCATCTCTTTTTCTGCCAAAAATTCATCCAGATCATCCTGAATTACAACACCAACAGATGATGTATCTTTTGTCTTAAATGTAGGTTTCTTTATTTCTTTTTCAGTATGCTTTGGTTGTTTCTCTTTCTTGCTTCCGGCCAGCTTCTCTTTCAGTTTGTTCACCATCTCCCGGCTCTCTTCATCTAATTCCAACACTGATTTCTTCGCTGGTTTTTGCTCCGGTTCTTCACCCTCTACTTCTTCCGGTTTCTCGGCTTCTTCTGCCTCTTCTGATTCTGACTCATCAGTTTCCTTTTCCTCTACTTCTTCCGGCTTCTCGGTTTCCTCTTCTTCTACCTCTTCCGGCTCGCTGGCTTCCTCTTCTTCTACCTCTTCCGGCTCCTCGGCTTCCTCTTCTTCTATCTCTTCCGGTTCCTCGGCTTCCTCTTCTTCTACCTCTTCCGGTTCCTCGGCTTCCTCTTCTGCTGCTTCTTCCAGTTCCTCGGCTTCCTCTTCCTCTACTTTTTCAGGCTCATCCACTTCTTCCTCAGCAGCAAGTTTGCCGGTATCTTCTTCACTCTGTGCCGCCAGATCACTCATTGCTGTTTCAATATCTTCCGCATCATCTAATTCTTCTGCTGCCGCCAGATCATCCATCACCCGGGAAATATCCGTCTCCTCTTCACTTGTCAGAACAGTCGTATCAGATGATACCTCTTCCACCTCATGATATTCTGCATATATCTCATTCGCATCATCCGGAATCTCAATTCCGAGATCTTCCATAAGTGTTTCTACGAGACTTAACATATTCCGAAGATTAAATACTTCATGATTATTGATATATGTAAATAATCTTGCAACATAATTATCATTGTCAGACGATTCAAAACGCAGACTTGCAAGAAAATTACGGAGGAAATGACTGATATCAACATCCTCTCGCATCTCTTCCAAAGGGATACAGACAAATTCTACTTTGTAATCAGAATCAATATAAATATAATGACGATTCAACACAAGATAAGATACCGGAACACGATACTCCGCCATATCGATCAGTGCCATTACCAATCCCCGAAGTACTAACAATACCATCTCCGCATTGATCTCCTGTTCGGACAATTCACTCAAGCGAATCTTATCCGTCACATTATAAGAAAATGTATCAAACTCTTCACCCTCTTCAAAGATTACCGGAACAATCCCTGCCGGTTCCTCTTCTTCCAAGTAGTCTAACAGCTCCTCATCCAACTCAGCCTCATTATCAATGTTAAAGGTCAGAAATTGTTCTTTGTCAAAACTCCTCACTCTAAAACTAATCTTCTTCATAACAAATTCCCCTTCCAAAATATAATACTAATTCCGGAATATCCTTCTTAGTTCACCTTATCCTAAACCCAAATGAACCCTTGCTCGTCCACTTGTCTCTTATTATACATAATTAAGTTTATTATAGATGATTCCCAAAGGATAAGCAAGTAATTTATTATGCAAAAACACGAATTTACTGCTTTTTTCCCAGTCGTTTTAAGGCATTTTATCATTCCTTTCTTATTTTTACTTGTAAATCTTCATCATAATGTTTGTTATCCGGTTGATACATCTCATTTTATAGTTTAAAATTATGAATTTCAATAGACAAAACAGTGCCATTTATGAATATTCCAGATACATTTATGTATATTTTATGTACAATTATGGCTACACGATACCCATTTATGAATTTTTGGTCATAATTATGACCATCCTGTTCATAATTCCTCTACTTGTAATGTTCCTGTGAAAATGTTAAAATCCGTATATACTTTTATCAGAGAAAGGACATATAATTATGGCAAATCCAATTGTAACAATTACTATGGAAAATGGCGATGTAATGAAGGCAGAACTTTATCCGGATATCGCACCAAACACAGTAAACAACTTCATTTCTTTAGTTCAAAAGGGATTTTATGACGGATTAATCTTCCACCGCGTCATCAAAGGATTCATGATTCAGGGCGGTTGTCCGGACGGAACCGGAATGGGCGGTCCCGGATACAGCATCAAAGGCGAATTTGCTATGAACGGATTCGAGAATAATTTAAAACACACACCCGGCGTACTTTCCATGGCTCGTTCCATGATGCCGGATTCTGCAGGTTCCCAGATCTTTATTATGCACAAGACTTCTCCTCATTTAGATGGACAGTACGCTGCATTCGGAAAAGTGACAGAAGGCCTGGATATTGTTGACAAGATTGCCTGTGTAGAGACTGATTATTATGACAAACCGCTTCAGGAACAGAAGATCAAGTCAATCACAGTAGAGACATTCGGAGAGGAATATCCGGAACCGGTTAAAGTACAATAATCCGGATTGTACACAACAATACAGACCGTATTAATACAAAAAGATGGCATATGCAGAATATTGATTATACATCATCTCTGTATATGCCATCTTTTTCTATCTAGTGAAATATTGGTTTCATGCAATGATCAAAGCATCTTCTTTTTCTTAAGAACCTTGAGAACAAAAATACACACCACAAACGTTGCCACGCAAATGATTCCAAACCCGAACGGCGTTGATTGAAGCGGAACCCAGTTCGCCGCCACATTCATACCATAGAAACCGGAAATAATATTCGGAATCGCCATCACGATCGTTATCGCCGCAAGATATTTCATGACGTTATTCAATCGAATATCGATCATGTTTGAAAGCAATTCTCTGGTACCATGTATAATATCACGATAGATCACGGTCATCTCAATCGCCTGTCCATTCTCCACTCGCACGTCATCTAAGAGATCTTTATCCTCCGGGAACTGCCGTACCCGACTATAACGGGACAACCGATCGATCACTGCGCCATTGGCTCTAAGAGATGTGGCAAAATATACCAGATTCGACTCCAGCTCATGAAGCATGATCAGATCTTCCTCTTTCACATCTTCCTGTGCACGTTCCTCAATTTCCGTGCGCATCTTATCAATCGTACGCAGATACAACTGATAAACCATACAACTCCGGTATAGGATCTGATATACAAAACGCATCTGTTTCTTTGTGCTAAATTCGCGCACGGTGGAATTGATAAAATACTGCAGCACCGGTGTCTCCTCCGCACAGATCGTAATCAGATATTCATCTAACAATAAAATACCTAACGGAATCGCTGTATATGCTTTCTGGTCATTACGGATCTCAATGATCGGAATATCGATCAGGATCAGTGTATAATCATCTTCCAGTTCCACACGCGAACTCTCATCCGCATCCATAGCGGCACGCACATCGGCAATGTCAATATCAAACTTCTTAGAGATCAATTCAATCTCATCCGAGCTTGGATCCGTAAGCTGAATCCATGAACCGGGTTCAAAGGCATGCTCTTCTCCTATTACTCTATTGTCTGTCCGATATATCTTAATCATGTCCATGCCTCCATTTCTTGTATATTATCACCATTCCCTGTGATGTATTATCTCCTGCATTTAACCAAGCAACGCACCCAATCCGCCAAACAATCCGGAACTAACTAATCCCATGATCACACCTGCAAGTATGACACCTCCTAATACTGCCGCCATGCTGGTCTTAAAATCCATATCTAAAATGCTGGCCGCCAAAGTACCGGTCCATGCACCGGTGCCCGGAAGTGGAATTCCCACAAAAAGCAATAATGCCCAGAACAATCCTCGCCCTGCCTTCTGTTTTAATGCCTCACCGCCTTTATGCCCCTTTTCCAGACAAAATGTGAAGAATTTACCGATATATTTTTTGTCTTTTCCCCACTCTAATATCCTTCTGGCAAATAAAAAGATAAACGGCATCGGAACCATATTACCGAGAATACAGATAATATAAGACTGTACCATCGGAAGATGAAATCCTACTGCATATGGAATTGCTCCCCGCAATTCAATCAAAGGCACCATTGAAATTAAAAAAATAATAATATAATTGGTCAGCATACTTTTCTCCTTATGATCACTTATGCGTATCCAAACTATTCTATGTAGGAACGCATCTATTTATTCTAACCCTATCACAAAGAACCTGTCAATCTATAAATCATTTTGCCAGCCGGCATCCGGCTTCTAAGGCACGCAGATTCAATTCATAGAATCGTTCCGGTACTTTTTCCCGTATTGCGGCCTTTATCTCGTCGACCGTAATATCTATCTCATTACAGGCAATCGCCGCTCCAAGTAAAACCACATTCAGAACTTTTGCCGAACCAAGCTCCTCCATTACCTGCTGACCGTCTACGATCACCAGCCGTGAAACTTGTTTGCCCAGATAGTCTAACATTTCCTGTCCTTCATATACCTTTGCGGACAACGAAGCGGTCACCGGTTTGACTGCCTTTTGCGAAACAACAACTACACCATCCGGTTTCAGATAATCCAGATTACGAACCGCTTCTGCCGGTTCAAATGCAATCATCACATCAGCCTTTCCCTTCGGGATTAATGGCGAAAATGCCTCCTCGCCGATCCGGATATGACTGGTTACACTTCCTCCACGCTGTGCCATTCCGATCGTCTCGGCTGATTTGACTTCTTCGCCTTTGGCCATTGCCGCATAGGAGATCAGCTTGGAAGCAAGAACCGTTCCCTGTCCTCCGACACCACATAAAATTACGCTCTTACTCATGTTCTCTACCTCCTTCGATCGCATGTACCGGGCAAACGCTCTTACAAATTCCGCAGCCAAAGCAAAGAGACGGCTCAATAACCACTTTGCCATCCTCTACGGTAATTGCCGGACAACCAAGTTCACGGATACACTTCTTACAGTTAATGCATGTTTCCTTATGGATGCTGCATTGCGATTCCGGTTTGGATACTGCAATACATGGGGATTTGAAAATGATCGCCTTCACACCCGGCTTATCGGCAACTTCTTTTACTGCCGCAATGGCATCCTCAAGATCCAATGGATTCACTGTCCGAACCTCAGTAAGTCCCATTGCCTCCAAAATCCTCACAATGCTTACTTTATTCACAATGTCTCCCATCATGGTCTTTCCGGTACCCGGATGCGGCTGATGTCCGGTCATGGCGGTTGTGGAATTATCCAACACCACAAGTACCATATCATGCTGGTTATATACAGCATTTACAACGCCCGTCATGCCGGAGGCAAAAAATGTAGAGTCACCCACAAATGCAAAACAGGTTGTATCCTTTTCTACCACACCGAATCCCTGTGCCATTGTAATTCCGGCACCCATACAAAGACAGGTATCCACCATATCTAACGGCATGGCATTTCCGAGTGTGTAGCAGCCAATATCTCCGCAAAATACGGCTTTTCTTCCTGCCATCGCACGTTTTACCGCATAAAATGATGCACGATGCGGACATCCGGCACATAACACCGGCGGCCGGATCGGAAGTTCCGGTGCCGCCTCAGAATCAGCTGCCCCGGTCTGCTCTGCCTGTAAATCCATATCCAAAAATGCTGCAAGATCCGCTTTTACAGATTCCACCGTATTCTCACCTGCGACACGCACTTTTCCATTCATCTTTCCGTTGATACGAACCGTTTTTTGATATTTGCCCACGATCTGCATGAACATACGCTCGATATACGGATCTAATTCCTCTAACACCAGGATCTCCTGCAAGCCATCCATAAATTCAAGTGCAGAATCTTCCGGGAACGGATGCGGTGTGCCCACCTTAAACAACCGGATCGCAGGATATGTACCGTCTGCATTTTCTCCTAGCAGATCATGTCCCGTCTCTTCTGTTAGTATCCCGATTGCCTCTTTTACATATGCGTAACTGATTCCGCCACATGCAATTCCGATAGTCGCCTTCGTGCTGCCTTCTATCTTGTTATAAGGCAATCTGCCAAGTTCTTCTGCGATCACCGGCAATGCCTTTTCAATCTCCCCATGTCTTCGGAAAGATAATCTTGGAAAGATTACCCAGCGGTTCGAATCCTTCTGAAATCCCTCGATAGCATTGCTATAATATTCCTCTTTGTCTTTGATATCTAACGATGCATATGCATGACACACTCTTGTGGTGGACCGGAAAATAACCGGTGTTCCATGTTGTTCCGACACATCAAATGCTGTCTGGATCATCTCATATGCTTCTGCGGCAGAAGACGGATCAAATACCGGCACTTTGGCAAATTGTCCAAATGTTCTGGTATCCTGCTCTGTCTGGGAAGAGATCGGACCCGGATCATCCGCTACCATTACAACCATTCCACCCTTGATTCCAACATATGCAAGACTCATTAACGGATCACTGGCTACATTCAATCCAACCTGCTTCATCGTGACAATACTTCTCGCGCCACTATAAGATGCCGCAGCCGCTACCTCTAAACCTGCTTTTTCATTTACTGACCACTCAACGTATGTATTGCCATCATTCCGTTTGGCAATCGCTTCTAACACCTCTGTGGACGGTGTACCCGGATATCCGGACACGACATTCACTCCCGCTGCTATTGCTCCAAGCGCAATCGCTTCATTTCCCATCAAAAATTCTTTATGCATCTTTTCCCACCTTATCTCAATTCTGTTATGCGTATCCTCTTTTGTTTGAACAATGTGGAACCGCATACCTGATTAGTATATCATTCCACACACCTTATTACAAATCATAATCTCTCAATGTGACCTTCAATTCTTTCAGATGATCACGATATTCCGCAGCCATCTCAAAATTAAGCTCTGCCGCAGCCGTCTCCATCTTCTTCGTGTACTTCTTGATCTCTGCCTGCAACTCCTTCTTCGACATGGATTCTACATCCTTCTCATTGCGGTGTGCATTGAGTGCATCGACATCCTCATCCGTTCCCGTAGTGATCAGATCACGGATCGCCTTCTTGATCGTAGTCGGTGTAATGCCATGTTCTTTGTTATAAGCATCCTGTATCTGCCGGCGTCGGTTCGTCTCGTCAATCGCCGCTTTCATGGAACCGGTGATCGTATCTGCATACATAATGACACGACCATCACTGTTACGGGCAGCACGCCCGATCGTCTGTACCAATGATGTCTCGGAACGCAGGAAACCTTCCTTATCGGCATCTAAGATTGCAACCAGCGTGATCTCCGGAATATCCAAGCCCTCACGCAGCAGGTTAATACCTACCAGCACGTCAAACACGCCAAGCCGGAGATCTCTGACAATCTCGGTACGCTCTAACGTATCAATATCTGAATGCAGATATTTTACCTTCACGCCCTGATCTCTCAGATAATCCGTCAGATCTTCCGCCATTCGTTTGGTCAGGGTTGTCACCAGCACCTTATTGCCTTTCTCTACTTCTTTGTTCACTTCAGATAACAGATCGTCCACCTGACCTTCTACCGGCTTGACTTCAATGGATGGATCTAGCAATCCGGTCGGCCGGATCAACTGCTCCGTCCGCAACAATTCATGCTCCGCCTCATAATCGGATGGCGTTGCCGATACAAACATGACCTGATCCAATTTGTCCTCAAATTCATCAAACCGCAGCGGACGGTTATCCATTGCTGACGGCAACCGGAACCCAAAGTCTACCAAGGTCTGCTTTCTCGAACGGTCTCCGGCATACATACCCCGGATCTGTGGAACCGTAATATGCGACTCATCAATGATCATCAGGAAATCATCCTTGAAAAATTCCAATAAGGTATTCGGTGTTGCACCCGGCTCCAAGCCTGCCAACGGTCTGGAATAATTCTCAATACCGGAGCAGAATCCGGTCTCCTTAAGCATCTCCATGTCAAAATGTGTCCGCTCACTGATCCGCTGTGCCTCTAATAGCTTATCATTTTCCTTGAAGTACGCAACCTGAGCATCACATTCCGCCTCGATCTCCTTCACCGCACGCTCAATCTTATCCTGCGCCACTACATAATGGGATGCAGGAAAGATAAATGCACAGTTAATACCACGTTTGACCTCTCCTGTCAACGGATCGAATTCCACCATCCGGTCAATCTCATCTCCAAAAAACTCCACCCGGATTGCATCCTCAAACGTAGATACCGGAAGAATCTCTAACACATCCCCATGCACCCGAAAAGTTCCCCGCTTGAAATCCATCTCGTTCCGCTCATACTGAATATCAATCAGATCTGAGATCAACTGCTCCCATTCATAGGACATCCCGGTTCGCAATGTCAGCATCATATTCTCATAATCTTCCGGGGAACCAATACCATAGATACAGGACACCGAAGAAATGACAATAACATCCTTGCGTTCGATCAATGCTGCTGTCGCAGAATGACGCAGCTTATCAATCTCATCATTGATAGAAGAATCCTTCTCTATATAAGTGTCCGTCGATGGCACATATGCCTCCGGCTGGTAGTAGTCGTAGTAAGATACAAAATACTCCACTGCGTTCTCAGGGAACATCTCCTTGAACTCTCCGTATAACTGAGCTGCTAACGTCTTATTATGAG
>OLPV01000334.1_pt1 | contig 42984 bp, 29 predicted proteins | sample 1671961 | NCBI WGS metagenome assembly OLPV01 (sample SAMEA3136630, study PRJEB25190) | human gut metagenome | biome: human gut; feature: human-associated habitat; material: faeces | place: Austria | collected 2013 | reverse complement strand
GACAGCACGAAGTTGCAGCGCGAGCTCGGCTGGAGGCCGGCGCACACCGACTTCGTCGAGGGCCTGAGGGCCACCATCGACTGGTACGTCGAGAACGAGTCCTGGTGGCGCCCAGCCAAGGAGGCCACCGAGGCCCGCTACAGGGCACAGGGGCAGTAGTGGGCCCTAAAGTATCATGGTTTTGATGGGTTGAGGGCAACGGGGGATTAAATTGCCGCCTGATGCCCTCAATTATTGTTGGTAGACAGCGTATCTAGGACATTCGTGCATAGACTCAAGGCAGTCTGACTCCATGTGAATCGCGAACAGACTAGATTATGAACATTATGAGAGTGCTCAATAAGTAAATCCGGGTTTTCGAAATATACAAGGACAGCCTTTTGAATAGAGTCAATTGCACAGTCTTGCAAAACTGTACCGAAATTGCTTTCGGGAATGATATCGGATGCGCCTGCGCAATTACTAACTACGATTGCGCATTTTTGAGCTGCAGCCTCAAGAAGAACGGTTGGCATGCCCTCTGGATATTCACTAGGCATAAGAAAACAGCTAGCATAGCGTAGTAAGGATGACATGTCAGATTCATTTAATCTTCCGACAAAATGGATTCTTTCATTTTGCGCGTTGGACACCGCTGTATTTAATGGGCCACTGCCCGCAATAATCAAATGAATGTTTTTGCCGTGAATGCCGTCGATTGCTTCTATTGCCTTCATAACGCCTTTTTCTTCAATCAGGCGACCGGCATATGCAACAACAAATGCGTCGGGAGATATATTAAGCTCAGAATTCCAGTCTCTATTTGATGCAGATGAGCAGTATGCATCAGCATCAATCGAGTTGGGTATTACGGAATGGGGTGAAAACCCCAAGCTTTTTATCCACTGTAAACTTCGATTCGAAACTGCGCAGGCAACCGGCTTGCTTCTAGAAATGATTTTTGTTGACAGTCCTTCATATAATCGCATGAGATAACCCATTGGACTTATCTCTGTAGACAAGTATCCAGAGCTATGATCAATTAAAACTGGCCGTATGTGCTTCTTTGCAGCAATCCTGCATGCAAGAAGACAGATTGGATAATAGCGAGTGTTGATAATGATGTCGCTAATGGACAGTTTCATTATCTGATTAAAAATCCGGTATGTGCTTGGTATAGGTTTGATAACAGGAAATCTGTCATTCATTAGAGACAACGAGGGTACCTCGATTAAAGAGATGCCGTTGTCACTAGTGATTCCGTAGCTTCGTTCTGAATTGGAAGAAGTGAGTATAACAACTTCGTTGCCAAGCTCAGTCAATTTTTTGGCGAGATTTTCAGTGTACCGTTCCACTCCTCCCATGTGAGGGGAGTAGTATGCGCTGACAATTAATATTCGTCGCATAGTTATCCTTTGTGTTAAGTGGCTGGTGTTATTAGGGGGAATTACAGCTTAGAAATAATGTAGTATGCAGGCCAGTCAAGGTGTAACTTCTGCAATCCCAGCATCACCCCTACACCTAGGCGAATTTTTAATGTCTGGCCTTTTGGTTTTAGAATTCCTATGTGAGGATTTTTTAGATAGTTCGGGAAATTCTTTCTTGCATGTGAAAACACAAAAGAATACTTTGATCTCATTAGCTTTGGTCCGCAACCCCTATTAAAAACAACCAAGGCATTGATCATGTTTGCTAAATAGGTGTATTCAATAACATCGAATCTGCTTTTCGGAAGTTTTGAGAGATCGTGGCTCTGAAGGAAAAGATCAAACATTTCCGCCATGATTTGCTCATGATTTTTCTTGTAGTTCATTGAACCAGTGATGGATTGGCGATTGAAGTAGTAATAATAGCCCTCGTATGGAATGATTTTCACTTTTGCGTTGCAGTAAAAGGCACAGAGGCTAAAGTAAATATCCTCACCGCAAGGGACACCAGTAAAGCCCAGTTTGTTTTCTTCGATAAAGGACTTTTTAAAAAGTTTTGCGCATGCAATCGCATAAGTTGTCGTACTCCATACGCTGTTTGATATGCGATGCCTTTTCAGTTTGCCATCAATATCCCTTATGAAACCTCCTGCGATGATGTCGTAGTCGCCATCATCGGCTGCTTGAAGATAAGTTTCGATATAATTGGGAGCGACATAGTCGTCGCTATCTACAAAGAAGACATATTCACTGCAAACATGCTCGAGGGCTCTTTCCCTTGTTCGTCCAAGTCCTAAATTGCACTCATTATTTATAACTCGAATTCTTGAGGGGTATTTCTCTTGGTATTCCGCGAGAATGAGATCGCTATTATCGGGACTGCAATCATTTACGCAGAGAACTTCATAATCAGAGATAGTCTGGTGAACGAGACTATCGAGACAGCGACTAAGGTACTTTTCAACGTTATAGACTGGGACGATAATTGTCGCTTTCATTTGAATTCCTTATCTCAACGGTAAAGGACGATTGTTGCATGAATGGGCTATGCCCGTTTGTTTCTTATCGTATATGCCAATGCGATAGGAGTGAATATATAATAAGCGTATGATTCAGCTACTTATAAGATATATTGAATGGCTGTTCAGGTTCTACTGATTTACCACGAGAGAATGGTGCTCGATTGTCGTCTAAATCGAATGTGCTCGTTGCAATTCCTGCATATAACGAAGAGGAGTGCATTGAAGGCACGGTGAAAGAACTCCGCTCGATTGCGCCAGAGTTCGACTTCATTATTATCAATGACGGCTCTCGAGATCGAACGGGCGAGATTTGCGACTCGTTACGCTGCGAGGTCATTACCATGCCAATTAATTGCGGCCTGACTGTTGGGTTTCAGACTGCGGCTCGATATGCTGTTGATCATGGTTACGACTATATGATTCAGTTTGATGCTGACGGGCAACATCGTCCGGAGTATTTGGTTGCTCTTGTTGAGAGGGCGGTGAATACTAATTCCGACATTGTTATCGGTTCTAGGTTTCTGACTGTCCGCAAAGATAAATCGATGCGCATGGTCGGTTCACGTATGATTACCGTTTTGATTAAAATGCTTACCGGTCATCGCATTAGTGATCCCACTTCTGGCTTTAGGCTGTTTAGTCGCGCCGTGCTCGAAAGATACTATTACGACAACACTCTTAACCCCGAGCCGGAATCGATTGCTTTGTTTTTAAAACAAGGATACTCGGTCTCCGAAGTTCAGGTTTCAATGCGTGAACGCCAAGGTGGAGAGAGTTACTTAAATCCGGTCAAGTCCATGCAGTATATGCTTAGAGTGTTTGCTACGCTGCTGATAGTTCAATGGTTTAGGTGATTGCTGTGTCATTTACGCTTCGCGTACTTTTGGTTTTTTCTGCATTTGTTGTCTTTTATTTCGTTGTCAGGAAATTGAAGAAAGCGCAAATGCAGGTTCTGGATTCACTGTTTTGGCTTTTGTTTAGTACTAGCTTTGTTCTACTCGGTGTATTTCCTGATATTGCGGTGCGTATCGCCAACCTTTTGGGGTTTATGTCTGCCTCGAATTTCGTTTTTCTATACGTGATAGCCGTTTTAGTCGTACGTGATTTCACCATTTCTGTAAGACTCGCTAAGCAGGAGGAGCGATTGAATTCTCTTGTGCAGGCAGCTGCTTTACATTGGAATAGCATTGATTCCAAATCTTCCAATAGTGATTTTGATTTTAATGTTAAGGATTAGGGTGCGTCATTGCCTGGGATAATTTTGTTAATTATCCCAGGCAATGACTATGCAATTATGCGATTACTTATGTTTAAACATTAGTAATCTATTAGATATAGTCGCATTTCGCCGTCAGAGATCAGGCAAGTGAATCCAGGGGTTTCCTCAGTGATGTTAAGAATGCCCTTCCATTCACTCGGATCAAAGTAACCAACATTTACAGTCTCATCAAGTATAAGCACATAACGAGCGTCAGTTTTCTGTATTGCATCTATGACGTCATTGTTTTTTGAAGCCTCATAAAGTGATGCTTTAAATAGCTCATATTCCTTATAAGGCGTAGAGTAAAATTGACGAGAGATTACATTTATATTGTCAGATGCATAAAGCCATATGCTCCCGTCTGAGGGGATATTGATTACAGTCTCATTTCCAACGATTTGTTTTACTTTGTCAACAAATCGCCTTTCTTCGGGCGAGATAGAAACTCCCGATGTTAACGAGTAGTTGACTTGTATCTGCTCACAGAGATACTTGTAATTATTTTTGCTGTATGAAATGGGTTTTGAGTATGCGAAAACCATGAGGACGGCCATGAATGAGACGAGCACAGGTATCAATAATTCAACAGACCCAATTCTGTCACGATTAAATAAAGGCCGAATTATTAAATTAATACTTTTGCATAGCCCGATTGTGGCAAGCGGCGTGGCAGCTATCGCGAGCGCTCCATCTAGTCTGACAATTCCTGAGTACCAGAAGCCGCAGATAAGCTGACGAAGCGGGTGGTTCAGTGTCATGCATACGAACGCTAGAATGGCAACTAATATATATGATAGAGACATCCATCGATATCTAGTGCTTGCGAAGGCAATGACAAATCCAATGCCCACTAATAGTCCAAGTATGGGTTGCGCATTGACGGGCTGTCCGAATTTTAATAGAAGAATGTTCTTAATGGCTTCTACTGGTGTTGCGATTGGCTCTCTATATACGCTGACGATAGGCTGGATAAATGGTAGGGAATATACTAATAGCCAGAGGCCGATAATTAGTCCAAGTACTAGAGCCGAGGCTAAAAGGCGTAAGTCGATTCTTTCGGAATGGTGCCCCGCTGTTTTCCACGAAAACTGGATGATTAATGGGATGCAAATTACGCCGGCAGAGAAAACCGCATTAGTCTGTGACCCTACAAGAGCAATGAATGATATAAACAATATAATTATCGCGCTTGGTGCGGAAGACAGTGTATTTGCTTTTGACTTTTCGATTGACCCTTTGTTTGAAAGGTAAATGCTTGTAATTAATTGATAGAACGTAAAGAGAAACCCTGGTAATAGCGCGTTTGATAGTAAATTAGAATCAAATTGTCCCACAATTAAAAAAGCCCAAGGAAAATAGGAAAATAGACTACATGTAACTCCGCCTGCAAAAATGAGACCCTGCTCGTTTTTAAAAACGGAAGAAAGAAAAAGCCATGTTGAAAGGGGGTACACAAATGCGCAGATAATGAAATTAATCGCATTGTGTGCAACGATGATATTCGTTTTTGATAGTCCTCCTGCAACGGCAGTAATGATGTGCCAAGCAGCGGGATAGAATATGCCTTCTCCTGCGTTCATTAAGTCTGGGTATTCAGAGGCATGTAGAATCGAATACCTGCCCGAATCGAGCATGGCATTTGCGCACGACAAATGGAAAGTTGTATCGGTCTGCACCGAATAAGATGCCGGCCCGTCTATATTTCGAAGGAATATTAAGACCGTCAGGGCTGTACCCACAAGTACATAAGTTGATAGAGTTAAATACTGGCGGGCATTCAGTGCCGATCTTTTTCTTCTAAATAGCATGAATAGCGTGAGACTAAGCAATAAAACTAGCAAATAAATATGGAGCGCAGACATGCTAATTGGATATGCAATTAAACCCACAACTATGAATAGTGCAACAGATGCTGCCGGCGAGAAAGCGATTGCTTGTAAAGGGTTACTAAATAAGGTTCTTCCGATGAAGTAGCCCGGAACAATTATTGTTAAAATGCCGCAAAGAAAAGCAGCTATAAAAGATGCCCACATGAGTACGGTCTGCCCTTTCGGCTGTATAGTGCTTGTAGCCTTTTGAATCGATCGGTATCAATCTTTTCGTTGTAACGTCTTATGGCGTGCTTTGCTAATTAATGATTTTATATAGTGCCATATCCCCTGTTTGCAAGATCAATTCGAAACCTGGCGTTGCTTCGCTAATCGAGAGAATTCCCGTCCAACGTGACTGCTCAAAAGCCGGATACCATGCTTTCATGGTCCCCTCATCTTCTTCAAGACTGAGCACATACTGAACGTCCTTGTCGCGGACGTTTTTCTTTGTTGAACTTGAACTCACGTAGTTGCTAAGGTTAGACCGAAGATCAATGGCCCAGCTGCTTGTGGTTAATTCGGTATAGTTTTCATCGTTACAGAATAGTAGATTAAGGTTAGCGATGCCTTTTGCAAAGCAGCTTCCATCGTATGGGGTGTTAGCGATTACGGCATTCGGACCAGTGATCGTAGCGACCTTATTCAAGAATTTAATTTTGGACTCAGTTAGAATTGCTCCCTCATCAACCCTTGTAAATCCCCTCATGTTTGCGGTCATGGTCGAATAAGGAGTGGTAATTTCCGTGACACCTCGGATGGCAAAAGAAGGCAGGGCAAATACGATAAAGAGCGCGAGGACTGCGGCAATGGCAACGATGCAGGACTTGCTTGGCATATCAAGGCGATCGGCGATTGCTTTGACTGTCCCTAAAAGTAAGGTGAATCCAGAATACGCTACGGGGATGCAGCAGAAGGCCAGCATTGCTGCAACTCTGTAAGGGTCGGTGTACCAAAACCCAGTCAGCACATGTTTGATAACGTTATCGCCAAAAGCTGCTGCAACAACATACAAAACTACTGCCAATGAGCATGAAATAACGGGCCAATATAGTTTTTTGCGAAGTAAGTGTAGGGCTCCTGCCGCGCATAACAATGCTATAAAAATACTTGCTGGCTGAATGGGGTAAGCAGTTAATAGGCAGTCGACCATCGCTTGCCAAATCGTGCTTATCGGGCTCCAGTAGTAAGATACTACGCCCTGAAAAGGTGGAAGTTTATATAAAGCAATCCATATCAATGAGATAGAAAGGGTTGCAATGGAGCCGACAATTAATCTTGCCTTTTTTATTCCGATCCTATTTGCAAACTTCGTTTCACAGCCATGCTTTGAGCAGATCCATACAGTATATGGAATAAGTAATACGGCACACACGAAAATGCCGTTGGGCTGCGTGACGCTTATACCGCCACAGCATAGAATAAAACTGACGATTTTGGTTGGCCTATAAGCGCTTGAATCAGTTGTTGCATCGATAAATAAGGCGGCTGCGGCCGGGATAAGACACATTGTAGCAAGATTGGGAAATAGAGGCCATACTGCGAGCAATACCCAGGGTGATGCCGGTAAAACCAGAGATACGATGGCCCCGGTGGCGACGCGCAGCTTGGATTCATTTGGAAATACTTGGCTGATTAAGTAATAAGATCCCAGAGGCAGTGAAATGCCGATAAGAGCGAAATTAACTACATTTGTCCCAATTCCTATGCTAGTCGATGCCAGTGCGCAGGTTATAGCAGACGGAATATGCCATCCAAGGGGATAAAATCCTCCTGTCTGGGATAAATAGGGGTTGAGCGATTGGGAAACGCCTATTCCATACATTGACACGTTTAGCGTCGACCAATCCGTTGAGTTGAGAAGGCTGCGTATGTAGGCATAGTGACGAATGTTGTCTTCGGATTGCGTTAGATGGGACCAGTCTGCCAAGGAGTGTGAAAAGAACCAATAGGCAAAGACGAAGCCGGTCCCTATGCAAATTAGTAGGGGTAAGAAATCCTGTCCATTAGGCTTGGCTATTGAAGGATTTGACTTCCTAGTTTTTGAAACAATCAGGAAGAATAGAGAGATGCCAATTGAAAGCAAAACTGTGAAAGTAAATATGCTAATCGCTGAGATGGCAATATGTAATTTCGAACACAAGATGCCGACTAACACATATGCAAAAATACTCGTTGGGGGCGCCGCTGCGGCAGTCGCTGCTGGGTTGTCAAAGCGGTTGTTCCAAATAATGCAGCCAGGAAGGTAGAGGACTGCAAGCGCTATGAGGAACGCTGTTAGAGGAAACAAAGGGATTCTCCTTTACGGGCTTCTCGGGCAATGAGTTTTATCTAATTATACGAAGTGGATGATAGTATTAGACCCGTAGTATTCGTTACGTTAACGGTGGGCTATGTTGAAAAATCCTAAAGTTTCGATTTTGGTGCCGATATGCAATGTTGAGCGCTACTTGCGCGAGTGCCTTAATAGTCTGGTAAATCAGACGCTTCGCGAAATTGAAATCATCTGCATCAATGACGGATCAACCGATTCATCCTTGTCGATTATTCGCGAATACGAGCGACGGGATGAGCGTATCGTTGTAATTGATAAGCCCAATAGTGGGTACGGCGATTCGATGAACAAAGGCATTGAACTTGCTCGGGGCGAGTATATCGGAATTGTTGAGTCCGACGACTTTGCTTCCCTCAATATGTTCGAAACGCTTTATAAAGAAGCGGCTAAAAATGATCTCGATGTCGTCCGTTCAAATTACTATGCCCATCGTACGGGGGAGGATTCGTCGTGCGATTATCTGGTCGAAAATCTTGCTGCCTGCGGTTCGTACGACAAGGTCTTTCATCCGATCGATAATCCGTGCGTCTTTATGTGCCAGCCTGCAATTTGGACAAGCATTTATAAAAAATCGATGATCGATAAGGAAGAAGTGCGTTTCCTGCCCACGCCAGGGGCTTCGTTCCAGGATACGGCTTTCTATTTTAAGGCATTTTATGCAGCAAACAGAGTCAAGCTGCTTAAAGATGGATACCTCCATTATCGAATCGATAACGCCAGCTCTTCTGTAAAGAATCAGAATAAACTCTTTTGCGTGTGTGATGAATACGCTGAGGTTTGGGATTACGCCAAACGAGACCACGATAAATTTCAGATTATTAAGTACTGGATTCCCCGTCAACAATACGAGGGCTATCTCTGGAATCTAAATCGTCTTGCTCCTGAGCTGCAACAACGTTTTTATCCAAGATATGTCGAGGAATTTAGTAAGATTAAAGCAGCGGGGCTAATTGATTCCGATCGATTCGACTCGCGTACCTTGGCTCGCTTAAATAGAATGACCAATAATTCTGAGGCTTATTTCTTGGAACAATATGGGTCCACTGAGCCTAGGCGATCAATCTTAGTTTGCTGCAACGCGCTTTCGGTTACGGACGCAAAAACGTCCGTGCGTGCTTTGCTCGATAAGTTATCAGATGATGACGAGGTATTTGTTGTCTCACCTGATTCTGATTCCCTTGTATTTGAGCTTAAAAATGAATTTGAAGGAATGGGCAGACTTCGCAGCGACGCTGACGTTCTTCAGCATCGCCTTCTGGGTCATTGTGATGCGGGCGCATGCCGTACTGAGAACATTTCTATTGTTGCCCTTGCTGCGAGAGACGCCAATTTTGACGATCTTGCTGCTACTGCTGATGGCGAAGATGTTTATTCGACTGATGGTAAGAACTATGCCCTTCGAGACGTTGAGCTGCGGGTCGAGGGTTCTTCTACGCTTGTAACGGCTGCATTGTGTGCAATTGCGAAGCTTGATCTAAATCAAATTAAGCAGTTCCCGGCTAATTGGGCGACTTTGCTTTGTTCTCCTTGTGCGCCTGAAATCGGGGCTGGGGCTTTCGACATTGCCATAGATGATGCAAAAGAAATGGCATGCTGCTTGTTTGGCATGTCTGAGCCCTATGAAAAGGTGCGGTTGCTTTACGGTCAGCTTCTCTCCGTGTGGTCTTCGGTCCGCAAGGGGTATTCGGCTCTCGATTGGGACCTGGCCTGCCGTTTGCGCGAACAATACTACTCTATGGCAAGCGTTGATGCGCTGTTTGCTCCTCATGCCTATTCGGATAATTCGCCGTTCTTGTCCGTAGTCGTTCCCGTATACAATGTTAGTAACTATCTTGAAGAGTGTCTGGATTCCGTGCTTCAACAGTCTTTTAAAGATTTCGAAGTGTTGCTTGTTAACGATGGCTCAACCGATGGCTCTTTGGACCTGCTGGAAGAGGTCGCATCTCGTGATTCGCGTGTTTGCGTCTTGAGTCAGTTTAATTGCGGCGCTGGATCTGCCCGAAATAGAGGTATTGAGCTGGCTAGGGGCAAGCGCCTTATTTTCATTGATCCCGATGATATATTTGCCACTGACCATGTGTTTTCCGATTTGATTGATGCGATGAATAAGTCGGGAGCTCTCATCTGTGGCGGCTCTCTTTCATTGCTAAAGCCGTCCGGAAAGATTAAGTCTGAGTTTTCATTTGATGAGTCTTTCTATCATGTTTCTTGCGAGCGCGAAGTGCCTCTCGAGCAGATTTGGACTGACTACGGTTGGATTCGTTTTATGTACGACTCGTCCTTGTTTGTCGACGGTAAGGTTCGTTTCCCTCAACTGAATTGGTATGAAGACCCCGTCTTTTTCTTGCGCGCAGTGGAGAAGGCGGGCTGCTGCAAGGTCGTTCCGGTTGACGTGTATCACTATAGGGTCGGCTACAAAGAGACCGAATGGACTGTTGGTAGGGTCAGAGACATGCTTTGGGGCATGGGTCACAATCTTGCTATTGCTGATGGGCTGAAAATGCGTGAGCTATACGTGACGATTGTCAATCGCTTTAACCGCGACTACTCAGATGCCATTTTAAAACAGATTAAGGATCCGGGAGTATATGAACAGCTCGTTGCTATTCAAGCCTCCATCAACCATGGGTTGATAAAGGAGTGCTCTGCATACGATGAGCCCTATTATTATTTGCTGCCTTTATACGGCGATCGAAAGAAGCGAGTGGTCGCTGTTGAGAGGCTTGCCCATAGAATTGCTGAGTCCAAGGCGTATGTCTCTGCTCAACGTCTTATTTATAAGTTGACTGGACGCGGTTAATTAACTCTACTTCCGATTGCTAATTGTTAATGAGGTTGTTTTAGACATGAAGAATTTTGTAAAGAAACTACTGCCTGTTTCTTTATCGCGCTTCGCATTGCTTTCGAAGGACGTTGAAGACATTAAGGCAAACATGCTATCGGCTTCTGAGGCACGCGGAATTCACGATGAGCTGCATTGGGATGTAAGTGTCCAGCTTCTGAATGAGGTTAAAGCTCTGAGGGACGATTTTAAATCCCACGACGAGAAGGCCATGCTCTTTGCATGGGAAGAATATCGCAAGGAGGGGGAGGCGCTGATTGATGCCAAAAAGCGCTTCTTTAAATCGCTTCCTGCTGCCACGGGCAGCTTGAGGCTGCTTCAGCTTGGATCGGCTAAGTTGCTGGCTGACTTTGACTCCCTGTGTAGGGATAATGACATCCCATATTTCGCTACCTGTGGAACTTTGCTTGGGGCGGCGCGCCATAGTGGTTTTATTCCTTGGGATGACGACATCGATCTTGGAATGCTGCGTGAGGATATCGAGCGTTTGATAGGCCTGGTCCAATCTAACGACCGATTCCGCGTCTCAGTTGCTTTTGATGGATTTGTCCAGTGCCGTCAGGTGAGATTCCAATACGCGGACGAATCTATCCCTTTATTCTTGGACATTTTTATTTTTGACTGGGCGTCAACCGACAATGTTGAGATCTACGACCAACAACTTCAAATTCGTGAGGCAATGGTCGAACGCATGCGCAATGACTCTTGTCTTTCGTCTTGGATCGATAAGTCGTGCGTTCCTGCCACTGACCCCAATATGGGCATCGTTGATTCTTTATTTTCGAATGCGATAAATGAGGAAAAGACAGCTGGTTTTGTGTGTGATAGGAACGACGCAAAGGCAGTTATCTGGTCAATCGACAACACCGTTGGTGTTGACAATTTCCATTGGGTTTCGCCGCTAGACGAGATATTCCCTCTTATCGACCTTGAGTTTGAGGGAATGCAAATCAAGGCGCCCTGCAAGTATATAGAATTGCTAACGAAGCATTATGGCGACCCTTTTAACCTTCCAAATGATATTGCTTCCCATTTTAAACATACTGATGTTGCTGATGGCGCTACCGCCGGCGCGCTTCGCCAGCTGCTTGGCTAGCGCATGCACAAGTTGATTTTTGATTGCAATTTCGAGTGGTCCGTTCGTCTCTGTATGCTATTGAACGGCCTTTAAGTGTTTTGTGACAGCGGTTCGCTTAAGAGAAAGTAGAGCATCATGGCGATTTGTGCAATCGTTATCGCGGGTGGAGTTGGCTCGCGTATGGGGCAGAAGATTCCTAAGCAGTTTATTAATGTGGGGGAGAAGCCCGTCATTGTTTATACTCTCGAGGCCTTTCAGAACCATCCGCTTGTGGATTCGATTGAGGTAGTTTGCCTAGATGGCTGGGAACAGGTTCTTGTCGCGTATGCGAAACAATACAAGATCGATAAGTTAAAGTGGATCGTTAAAGGCGGAACTTCGGGCCAAGAGTCTATTCGTAACGGCGTGTACAATCTCGAGGGAAAACTCTCTGAGGATGATATTTGCATCGTGCACGACGGTGTGCGGCCGATGCTCGATCCCGAGGTTATTACTGACGTCATTCGTGTGGCGCAGAGTCACGGGAATGCCGTGACAAGTATGCCTTATAACGAGCAGATTTTTATCATTGATGAGGAGGACCCAACCACCACCACGCAGTATATTCCGCGTGAAACGCTCCGTCGTGTTTCAACCCCACAGGCATACCGTTTCGATCTCCTTGACTCCAAGTATCATGAGGCGTTCGAGAAAGGCGTGGGAATTGACGGGTCTAACTACACGAACACGATGATGGTCCAGCTGGGCGTTAGGCTTAACTTTGCCGCTGGTTCTGACAGGAATATTAAGCTCACTACGCCCGAGAACCTTGAATTCTTCCGCGCATGGGCTGCGGAGAAAGAAGCTCGTGATGAATAGATTGGCCTGCACTGAATACGTTGCCGATCTTGATGCCGTATGCAATCTCGATCTTCCTTGGAATGACCTTAAGGAGAAGACGGTTGTTGTCTCCGGTGCGACCGGAATGATAGGAGCGTTTTTCATTGACGTTCTGATGCGAAAGAACGAGACGGCTGAATTAGGTTGTAATATATATGCCTTGGGCCGCAGTATTGAAAAAGCCCGCCTGAGACTTCCGTACTTTGAATCGCGCCACTTTTCGTTTGAGGAGGCTTCTGTTTCGTCCGCTGGCTATCGTCCGACCTGTTCAGCTGACTTTGTTTTGCACCTAGCGAGCTCCACACATCCCCGTCAGTACTCGTCTGATCCAATAGGCACTATTCGTGCGAACGTCGACGGGCTCCAGAACCTGCTTGAGTTCTCTGCCGACAGCGGCGCTAGATTACTGTTTGCTTCGTCTGTTGAGATTTACGGCCAGAATCGCGGTGACGTTGAACGCTTCGATGAGCAATATTGTGGAGATATTGACTGTAATACTTTGCGTGCGTGCTATAACGAATCCAAGCGTTTGGGCGAAGCCATGTGTCAGGCATATCGTTCCCAGAGGGACGTTAAGGCCGTAATTGCGCGCATCGCTCGCGTCTACGGTCCGACTCTGTTGAATGACGATTCAAAAGCTTTATCCCAGTTTATGCGTCGATCTCTTGCCGGCAAAGACGTTGTGCTCAAAAGCGAAGGGACGCAAAGGTTTTCCTATTTGCACGTTGCGGATGTTGTGTCTGGCCTACTGTACGTGATGTTGCTCGGTTTAGATGGCGAGGCATACAATCTTGCCGATCCGGAGTCTGATATTGCTTTGAAGGAGCTTGCCGAGCATGTTGCTAAAAATGGAGGCGTAAATGTTGCCTTCGATTTGCCCGATGCTCGGGAAGCAGCGGGTTATTCTGTAGCTACTTTGGCCCTTATGGATGGCTCAAAAGCTCGAGGTCTAGGGTGGAGGGCTCGTTATGATATCGACAATGGTTTGCGGTCGACAATGGAGCAGATGCGCAAGCTGGATTGGGCGGCGATGATTTAGTTGCCTTGGCGACGACTCGTGGGGAGTCTGTGTGCCGAATCATAATGCTGCTAGGCGCGCTAGGCTGATTTAGACCTGATCGCGTCCTCTAAAGTGCAGGGTTCGCATGCCGTTCATTGGAGTCATTTTAGATACAGGAATTACGTATGATTTTTAAACTTGCAAATATAATCATCCGGGTCGATAAACATGCGACCATGCATCCCGAACTCTACTATCGTGTGCTCTCCGGTGATGCTTCGTATGATGACGATATTCATTCACTTCATATCAATGGAAGCGTTGACTTTCTGACGTATGTAAATGGCTTATCTGCTGGCAAATGGAATCAATATGCGTCTGTTGACGGCGTTGTCTTGCATATGGCTTTATTTGGCAGAGGCCGGGTTGTCGTTCATGGAGTAAGGTCTGGCGAGCTGAATCCTGTCGAGCTTAAATCGAATTCTTTTGATGGCGATAAAGTTGATCCTTGCGTTCTTGATATTGATATCGATACAACCGGCTACGACTTGATTGGTTTTAGGATTGAGAGTGATGAGGGCTATTCTGTAGACCTCTTGAACGCCTCTTATCTGACGGATGTTCCTGAAGACTCCATTAACCCGATCAATCTTGCTCTTTCTACTACCACATTTAAGAATGAACAGTACATTCTCCCTAATATCGAGCTCGTTAAAGCGGGCATTTCTAAAGAGGAAGGCCCGATCCGTGACCATTTCCACATGTTTGTTGTCGACAATGGCCAGACGCTCGATTCTGCATCACTTTCCGATGAGCTAGTCACTGTTCTCCCGAATCCCAATACGGGCGGTTCGGGAGGGTTCGCACGTGGAATGATGGCGGCAACTGAAACTCCTGACCAATTTACTCATATCATCTTGATGGATGACGATGTCTCTATCATGCCCGAGAGTTTGATTCGTACGTTCAATCTTCTCTCTCTTGCGAAGGGCAAGTATAAGAATGCCTTTATTAATGGGGCCATGCTCTCAATGGAGAATCCTGCTCGCCAGTATGAGGATGTTTCATATGTGGACGCTTCCGGTGTTTATCGCCGTGTGAAGGAAGATTTGAACGTTGATGAGTTGTCCGACATCCTCGAAAACGAACGCACGAGCGTTGAGATTGATCAGGCTTATGGAGCCTGGTGGTATAGCTGCATTCCGGTGAAGGCTATCGAAAAGAACGGCCTTCCCATGCCCTTCTTCATTCGCTGTGACGACGTTGAGTTTGGCATGCGCAACAAGCCTGTTTACATGACCATGAATTGCATTTGCGTGTGGCACGCAAGCTTTGAGGGCCGCTTTCGCGCTTCGGTGGATTGCTACCAGTACTTCCGCAACTTCTTTGCCATGATCGCTCTTGATGATTGCGCTGATGAGAAGATGTTTGTCCTTCGTATTCAGCGAGGGGTGCGTCAGAACTTGCGCGATATGGATTACCAGGCTGCCGAGTTTATTCTTGATGGCTTTGAGGACTATCTGCGTGGCCCTGAGTATCTTCAGAAGCTTGATGGCGCCGCGACGATGATTGGCAAAGGCAAGTTAAATGAAAAGCTGGTTCCTGTTTCCGAAATGGATCCAGAGCTTCTTCGTAGGGCCGGGGTTACGGATCAAGTGCTCGTTAATGTTAATTTCAAATCTCACCCGTCCAAGTTTATGAGGTTCTGGAGATTTGTTCCTTATGACAAGCATTATCTTCCCGATATGGTGCTGTGTGGCAAGCCTGGCTATATAGTTAAGAACGGCAGCTGTACGCTTGAAGGCAGTGCGACTCGCTGCAAGACCCTTGTCTTTCTTGATCCGACTCGTGAGAAGGGAACGGTACGCACGATGGATCGAGCACGGTTCAAGAGCATTCGCCATCGAGAGCACGAACTGATGGCACGTTATCGTAAGGAAGGCAAGAGCGTCAGGGGTGCGTGGAAAGATGCCATGCCGTATATGGCTTCGCGAGAGTTCTGGGAACAGTATTTAGGTCTTAAATAAGAAGAGGTCCGGATTAACTCCGGACCTCTTCTTATTTTGAATAGGTTTTATAGGCTTGTAGCTCCCATTGCTTTCGTTCAACCTTCGCAACCGAGTCGAGGATAAGTCCCGTTGCCAGACTTAGTCCGCATAGGAACATAAACGAGACGGCGAGCATAGCGGTGGGGAAGCGAGGGACTAATCCGGTTTGGAAGTACTCTGTGACGATTGGTATACCGAGAGCGAGCCCAACGATGGCAAAGATGATTGCGATAAGACTAAAGAACTTGAGCGGACGATAATCTTTAAAGAGGGTTCCAATCATTGCGATGACCTTGATGCCGTCGCTGACCGTGTTGAGCTTGGATTCCGAGCCGGCAGGGCGATCTTGATACTTTACCGGCACGTCTTGAATGCGCCAGCGGTGATCGACGGCGTGGATGGAGAGCTCGGTTTCAATCTGGAAGCCCTCACTCAAAACGGGGAACGTCTTGACGAAAGGCTTGCTCATGGCTCGGTAGCCGGTCATCACGTCGTCAAAGCTGTAGCCGTATATCCACTTGATCATGGCGCGAACAAGGTTGTTGCCAAAGCCGTGAAATGCTCGTTTGTTCTCTTCGGCATAGGTGCCGTTTGACAGGCGATCGCCAACGGTCATATCCGCTTCGCCGTTAAGGATGGGATTGCAGAGTGACTTGGCGGCTTCGGCAGGGTATGTATCGTCGCCGTCGACCATCAAGTAGCATTCGGCATCGATATCACGGAACATTTGGCGGCACACGTTGCCTTTGCCCTGCCTAGGCTCGTGGCGCACCGTAGCCCCGTGCTGCTTGGCGACTTGCGAAGTGTCATCGGACGAGTTGTTGTCGTAAACATAGACAGTTGCGCCGGGCAGCTCTCGATGAAAATCGTCGACAACTTTGCCAATCGTCAGCGCTTCGTTGTAACAGGGGATTATGACGGCGGTATTCGAATAGTCCATGTAGGACCTCCTTTAATGACTCATCTGGTCGAAAGTATACCTATCGCCCGCCCCTTTGATTAGATATGGGTTAGTTCTCCAGATTTGTTGCGGTGAGTTATCGTCTACGTGGGAGGGCTATACTTTCCACTGTTATGTTTTACGAGACAAGGAGATGGTCCGTGGCTGACAACCTAGAGAGTCAGAAAGCGGTGGCTAAACCGGCCTCTCACGCTAAAAATGATTATGAGAAGGACAAATTTATCCTTAGGCAGCTGGTTACCAAGGATTTTAAGATTAAGTATCGTCGCAGCGTTTTGGGCGTAGCTTGGTCCGTGCTCAATCCTTTGTTGATGATGATTGTCATGTCAATTGTGTTTTCGACAATCTTTGCCCAAGGTCGCAATGGCTCCGTTACGCCTGAGATGTATCCACTTTATTTGATTGTCGGTAATGTGACGTTTTCTGTTATGTCCGAATCGACAAACCAGGCGTTGATGTCCATCATTTTGGCTTCCTCGCTGTTGAAGAAGGTCAAGGTGCACCGTTGGGTCTTTCCAGTGCAGAAGGTGCTGTTCTCGCTCGTCAACTTCGCCTTCTCTTTGGTTGCTGTTGCCTTGGTCATGCTCTGGTTCCATGTGGTCCCTACCTGGCATCTAATTCTGCTGCCAGTTTGCTTATTTCTGCTTATGTGCTTCTGCATGGGTTTGGGTCTGATGCTGTCTGCGCTGGCGGTCTTCTTCCGTGATGTCATGCATCTATGGAGTGTTGTCATTACTGCTTGGATGTATTTGACGCCGATTTTCTGGACGACTGACTTCATTGGCAAGATGGATCACTGGATTCAGGTTCTGGTGGTCGTCAATCCCATGTACAACTACCTCCAGTTTATGCGTGACATCTTCCTGTTCAATACCGTGCCTTCTGCCCTTACGGTTGGCCTATGTGTTGTTTGGGCTGTTCTTGCCCTTGCCATTGGCTATGCCGTGTTCCACAAGACCGAGCACAAGTTCATTCTCTACATCTAAGGAGTGCTGTTCATGACTGAATCTGCTATTGATTACAGCAAGCAGCCCCTTGCTGTTGAGGTCAAAGACGTCACCATGATCTTTAATATGGCGTCTGAGTCGCTTACAAACCTCAAGGAGTACTTTATTAAGCTCGCAAAGCACGAGCTGTTCTTTGAGGAGTTCCGTGCGCTTAAGCACATTTCGTTTGAGGTGCATCGCGGCGAGGTCGTTGGCCTTGTTGGTACTAACGGTTCCGGCAAGTCTACGATGCTCAAGATTATCGCTGGCGTTTTGGAGCCCAGCGAAGGTGAGGTTAAAGTCCACGGCAATATCGCGCCGCTGATTGAGCTCGGTGCCGGCTTTGACCCGGAGCTTACCGCGCGTGAGAATATCTATCTGAACGGTGCGCTGCTTGGCTATACCAAGGAGTTTATCGACGCGAGCTTTGACGAGATCATTGAGTTTGCTGAGCTTAAAGACTTTGTTGACATGCCCTTGAAGAATTTCTCTTCGGGTATGGTTGCGCGCATTGCCTTTGCTATCGCCACGATTACCGAGCCTGATATCCTAATCGTCGATGAGACACTTTCTGTTGGCGATGTCTTTTTCCAGCAGAAGTGCGAGCGCCGCATTCAGCACTTTATCGAGAGTGGCGACGTCACGGTCTTGTTCGTTTCTCACTCCATGGAGCAGGTTGAGCGTATTTGCCAGCGTGCTGTATGGATCGAGAAGGGCGACCTGCGCATGGATGGACCCGTGAACGAGGTCTGCAAGGCATACCATGACCAGTTCAAGTAGGTTATAATTTGTTGGCCGTGCGAACTTGTACCCGCTTGGTCGCGCGACTCTATGCTCCATTAGCTCAGTTGGATAGAGCAGGGGACTTCTAATCCCAAGGTCGACGGTTCGAATCCGCCATGGAGCACCAGAGAGTTTTTGAAGACCCGGCTATTAAACCGGGTCTTTGCTTTAAAAGCACTCAACCGTGCTATTGTTTAAACACGGCCTGCAAGACATGGGGATGACTTGCAGCCTATTTGTTTTCAAATGTCAATTGCTCTTACGTCCTAGACGTGTCATGAGGTTGATGGGCTCGTGTTGCATGATTGGTGACTCATCTTCAGTAACAACAGTGCACCCTCATCCTATCCCCTAAAAAAGTGCTTAACACAGCCTTAAAGGCGCCTCGGCTTGCGTTGACAACGTACAATACGCATGTTTGACTATGGCAAAAGTGGAATTTAAGGGAAGGGACGCGTCATGGAGGTGCTGGTTGTTGGCAATACCGCGTATGTTGACGACGACTTTTGTGCCAAGGCGTTCCCCGACGATCATGTTCAGGTTGTAGCTGCAGATGATGCGCAGCGCGAGTCATCGCCCCACGGCTCGTGGAAAGAGTTGCTGCGCCACCTGGATCAGGCCTATGAGTTCGATCGCGTGGTCTACCTCTCTACGTATCTCACTCCGCATACCGAGACTTTTGGCGACATTGAGCTGCTGCGCTCGGTGTTTCGTGCTTGCATGGGCCGCCGTGTGCAGCTGCTGTATGTGGCGGGTCCTGCGGGCGCGGAGGGTGCTGGTGGCGCAGCGAGCAATGCCGATTCGCTTGATGCCACAGATGCTGCCGCCCAAACCGGCAAGGGCATTATCGCCCGCGCGGCCAATGACCTCTGTCGCTACTATGCCTCGCAAGACGACATCCAGGCCAAGATCCTGTGCACGCCCTATCTCTATACCGCCTCCGCGGCGCTCGACGACCCCTTCTTGGTACCGCTGTTCGAAGCCTGTTCGACCGGGTCGGTCGCGCTCCAAGGTGCCGCGGAAGCGCCGTTGCCCCTGCTGTGCGCGGAGGAGCTAGCGGTGCTGGTGCATCGCGTCTTTGATAGTTGGGATGCGACCTTTGAGACGCTCGACGTTGCAGATGCTTTCCATCGCACAGCGGGCGACTTGGGTGGCGCGCTCCTGGGCCTGTTCCCCGGGCTGTCCGTTGCCTATGGCGAGTCGACCGGCTATGTGTTGCCCGCAGGCGATGTCGCTCGCAAACGCTATGGCTGGTTTCAGCGTTACGACCTGCTGCGCGATCTTTCGACCATCCACGCCCGCTGGGTTAACACCCGCACCAAAAAGGTTAATCCCCTTCGTGCGGTCATCGATCGCATTCAGCTGCGTTCTCTGCCCATTAAATGCCTGGAGACGGGCTTCGCATGGGTGCTGTTCGAGGTGCTGGAGCATCTGTTCTCCCAATCTGCCCAGCTCAACGTGCTCGACTATCGTTTGCTCTATGTGGTCCTGATTGGCACGCTCTACGGGCTCGACTTTGGTCTGGTTGCGGCGCTGCTGGCGTCCATTGGTCTGGCCGTGAGCTATTTTGCCCTGTACGGATACACTTTCCAGGGCCTATTCTATGAGCCTTCCAACTGGCTGCCGTTTATTGCGTACTTTGTGGTGGGTGCCGTGTGCGGCTATGTACAGCTGCGCAACAGCGAGGCCGTTAAGGCGGAGCGTGACGAGAACGAGCTTGTGCGAAACCGCAACACGTTCCTAACGCGGCTCTATCACGACGCCATTGAGGACAAGCGTGCCTATAAGCGACAGATTGTCGGGCGCCACGATAGCTTCGGCAAGATCTTTGCCGTGACACAGGAGCTCGACGTACTTAACCCGCGTGATATATACCGCAAGTGCTGCGAGCTGCTGGGCGAGATTCTCGAGAACGATTCGGTGACAATCTACCATGTTTCGGGTGGGGCATTTGCGCGCCTGGTAGCGGCGAGCCCGGCGATTTCCAAAAATGTGCCGCGCTCGCTCTCGCTCGATGACCTTGCGCCCGTGCTCCAAGGTCCAATCTCGGGTTTGTGGGTGAACCGCGCGCTGACGTCGGGGCTTCCGATGTTTGGCTATGCGATCGAGCGCGATGGAGCCCCCGCCGTGTTGATCTTTGTGCGTCACGTGGCCGAAAGCCAAATGACCCTGTACTACCAAAACCTGTTCCGCATCCTGTGCGGCCTGGTGGAAAGCGCGCTGGGACGCGCCTTCGATTACGAGGCCGTGGCGCAGGATAAGCGCTGCGTTGCCGGCACGTGCGTGCTCAACCACGATGCTTTTGGCCGGGAGCTTGCCGCCGAGCAAGCGCTTGCGGACAACAAGATGGGGAGTTTCTTGCTCCTGCGCGTAGTGCCGGGCATGGAGCCTGTTGGCGAGCTGGTCGGTGCCATTGGGTCGGCGATTCGCGAGAGTGACGCTGCGGGTCTGGTCGATGGAGACACGCTTTACCTGCTCATGCGTCAGGCGACCGAGGCCGACCTTCCCGTTATTTGTGCGCGCTTAGGCGCCAAGCACATTACGGTGGAACTCGTCGACAGCGAGGATGTAGTGGCCCTGCTGCAGCGCATTGCGCCCGCTGGTAACGGTGAGGGGGAGGCCGCTTGATCTCGCTTGTCGTTGCTGCCGTACTGCTATTACTTCATGCGCTGGTTTGTCTGGTGCTGTGGACGCTAATGAAACTGGGCTTGCTGCCGGTTCGAGGGCACATGCTTGCCGTGATGGTGCTCGTACCGCTGTGGGGCCCGTTGCTCGTGGTGCTGCTCTCGGTGCGTAGCGCGGTGTTCGGTGACGACCTTAAGGATGCCACGCTGGAGACGCTGCGCATTAACGATGACATGCATCGCAGTATGCTCGTACAGGCGCGCGAGGGCGATGATGGCGTGGTGTCGCTCGAGGAAGCGCTGATCGTCAACGACCCGGGCGACCGCCGCCGTCTGATGCTCTCCATGCTTACCGAGGATCCGGATGCGTACCTGGCACAGTTGCAGGCAGCAAAACTCAACGACGATGTTGAGGTCGCGCACTATGCCGCGACGGCGGTGGCGCAGATTTCCAAGGAGTCCGACCTTAAGCTGCAGCAGTTGGAGCGCGCGTTTAAGACTGATCCCAGCTCGCATAACCTGGATGCGTATTGCGACTTTTTGGGCGCCTATCTGGACTCGGGTTTGGCAGAGGGCCGCGTGGCACAGATTCAGCGTCAGCAGTATGCACGCTTGCTCGCGCGTCGTTGCGAGCGTGGGGACGGGTCTGCGCTGCGCATTCGCTATGCCACGGCGCTGGCCGATGCCGGCGAGATTGATAAGGCAGAGGACGTCGCTAGCCAGTTGGTGATCGATGCGTCAGACGAGCAGGACGTGTGGATGCTCTGCCTGCGCTTGGCTGTGACTCGTCGCGATGGGCAGGCGGTACGGCGTGTAATCGACGCGATTGACAAGCAGCATGTGTATTTGAATGCCGAAAATCGTGAGAGGCTGGCATTTTGGCGTGAAGGAGAGGAGGCCCGATGAGCGTGGTGCAACGTATCCGCGAGCGTGCGGGCCATTTTCGCTGGATAGGGCTGCTCGTGGTATGGGCTGTCTTTATCGCCATGGCCGCCGTGCTGCTGATCGAGCGTGCCGGCGTGCAGTACAGCGCCGGGCAGCATAAGCTGGGCATGCTCGCTGCCAACGACGCCGTGCCGGCAAGCTCGGCGATGTTTGGCCGAAAGCCCACGTGCTTGGTTATTACCGACTCGGGCCAAGATGGCGTCGAGGACGTCAAAGAGCAGTTTGACCAGATCCTGCTCGACATGAAGATCGCCCACCGCGATGTGGATATTGCCACCGATGGTGTTGATGCGATTCCTTCCCTCACATCCTTCGACCGCGTGATTTTACTGATGCCTTCGATCGATGGGCTCGGTGCGCGCCTCTCCGACATCATGAGCTGGGTGAGCGCCGGCGGTTCGCTGATGCTCTCCATGACGCCGGACAATTCGAGCTATCTGCAGGCAATCGGTCCCAAGCTGGGCATCGATTCTGCCGGCTATGAATATGCGACGGCAGAGAGCATCGTGCCGAGCGAGGACTTTATGATCGGCGGTGGCCAGCGTTATGAGCTCTCGGATCCCTTCGATTCGTCGCTCTCGGTTTCGCTGCGTGAGACGGCCCACGTGTGGGCTAAAACCGGCGACACGGGTACTCCGCTTATTTGGTCGAGCGATTGCGGCAGTGGCCGTACCGTGGTGTGCAATATCGGAATTTACGATAAGGTCATGCGCGGTTTCTATGCCGCGGCCGTGAGCCTGTTGAGCGATGCCACGGCCTATCCGGTCATCAATAGCGCGGTGTTTTACCTGGACGATTTCCCGAGCCCCGTTCCCTCGGGCGACGGCACGTACATTAAACGCGACTACGGCCTTTCTATCGCCGATTTTTATGCCAAGGTCTGGTGGCCCGACCTGCAAAAACTCGCGCAGCAATACGATATTCGCTATACCGGCGTGATGATCGAAAACTACGAGGACGTGGTCAACCAAACCGAGCCCGCGCGCCAGGCCGATACCACGCAGTTCCGCTACTTTGGCGGCATGCTGCTGCAGATGGGCGGTGAGTTGGGCTTTCACGGCTACAACCATCAGCCGCTGGCGCTCTGGGACACCGACTATGGCACGCTGTACGACTACAAGACGTGGAAGAACAAGGAAACGCTCGTTGCATCGCTCAACGAGCTTATCGCCTTCCAGGATGAGGTGCTGCCCAACGCGCACGGCTCGGTCTACGTGCCGCCGTCGAATATCCTTTCGGCCCGCGCCCGCAAGATTATTGGCGAGGACGTGCCGCGCATTAAAACCATTGCCAGTACGTATTTTGAGGATGGGACCGACCTGCCCTACGTGCAGGAATTTGGCGTGGCGAGCGATGGCATCGTGGAGCAGCCGCGCATCGTTTCGGGCGGCATGGTCGGTGACACCTATATGCGTCTGGCCGCCGTGTCCGAGCTCAACATGCACTACGTGAGTACTCACTTTATGCATCCCGATGACCTGCTGGATCCCGATCGCGGTGCCAAGGAGGGCTGGGAAGTCTATAAGGGCGGCCTGACCGACTATCTGGAGTGGCTTACCAAGTCTGCGCCCGACCTGCGCCACCAGACGGGTTCGGAGTGCTCGGGTGCCATCCAGCGTTTTTCGTCCGTGACGGTGAGCGTGGATACGAGCGATGATGCCTGGACGCTCAACCTGAGCAACTTCCACGATGAGGCTTGGCTTATGTTCCGCGCCAATAACGGCGAGCCAGGTGCAGTCACGGGTGGCGAGATTACGCATCTGACGGGCGACCTGTATCTGGTTAAAGCCACGGATAAGACGGTGACCATTGCGCGCAAGGAGGGTGGCGACCGATGAGAATCTGCTTGGTGCTCGAGGGCTGCTACCCCTACGTGCACGGCGGTGTGTCCACCTGGATGCACGGCTACATCACGGCGATGCCCGAGCATGAGTTTGTGCTGTGGGTGATTGGCGCTCACGCCGAAGACCGCGGCAAGTTTGTCTACGAGCTGCCCGGCAACGTCGTCGAGGTACACGAGGTGTTCCTAGACGATGCCCTGTGTCTTTCGGGCGAGCAGGAGGAAGTCGACTTCGACGACCGCGAGCGCGAGGCGTTGCGCCGTCTGGTTTCGCTCTCCAATCCGGACTGGGACGTGCTGTTCGACATTTTCCAGCGCCGCCATGTGCATCCGCTCTCATTTTTGCAGAGCCGCACGTTTATGGACATCTTCCGCGACGTGTGCCTGGCCGAGTACCCGTATACGCCCTTTGCCGATGCATTCCACACCATGCGCTCCATGCTGCTGCCTGTGCTCTATCTACTGGGCAGCGAGGTTCCGGTGGCCGACGTGTATCACGCCATTTCGACCGGCTACGGCGGTTTGCTCGCAAGTTTGGGCTCCAGCATGAATCACGCGCCGGCATTGCTGACCGAGCACGGCATCTACACGCGCGAGCGCGAGGAGGAGATCATTCGCGCCGACTGGGTGGTGCCGTCGTTTAAGGACCGCTGGATCCGCTTTTTCTACCTGCTTTCGGAGGAGATCTACCGCCGCGCCTTCCGCGTGACGAGCCTGTTTCACAACGCGCGCAAGACGCAGATTGATATGGGCTGCGATGCGGACAAATGCTTGGTCATCCCCAATGGCATCCAGTTCGATTGCTTTAGGGACATTCCCTTAAAGCCCGATGACGGCTGGGTGGACATTGGCGCGGTGGTGCGCCTGGCGCCCATCAAGGACGTTAAGACCATGATCTATGCCTTCTTTGAGTTGCATGAGCGCTTGCCGCACGTGCGCCTGCATATTATGGGCGGCGTGGACGACGAGGAATATGGTGCCGAGTGCCATGCGCTGGTGGAGACATTGGGCGTGCGTGACTTGATCTTTACCGGCCGCGTCAACGTGGTCGAGTACATGGAAAAGCTCGACTTTACCATTTTGACGAGCATCTCGGAGGGCCAGCCGTTGAGCGTGTTGGAATCGCTGGGCGCGCGTCGCCCCTGCGTGACGACCGAGGTTGGCTGCTGCCGCGAGCTGCTCGAGGGCGCCCCCGGCGACGACTTTGGCGTGGCCGGATTTGTGAGCCCGCCCATGTATCGCAAGGGTCTGGCCGATGCTATGGAGCGCATGTGCGCGAGCCGTGCCCGCCGCATTGAGATGGGGGAGCGCGGCCAGCGTCGTGTTGCCACGTACTTTTTGCACGAGCAGATGCTCGCCAACTATCGCGCGCTGTACGACGAGACGGCTCGCGCGTTCAATTTGCCCAAGAAGGAGGTGTAGCCGGTGGCCGGAATCGGTTTTGAGCTCAAGCGCCTGTTTAAGCGCAAGGGTCTGTTTGCCACGATGCGCGCCTATGGCTACGCCGGCATTGTGTGTACGGGCCCCATGCTGCTGGGTGTGCTGCTGCAGGTGGGTATCTTGGTGCTGTGCGGTCTGTGGGGCGTGGGCCGCGCCAACCAGGACTTGCTGGTGTGCATGGTGACCTATACGCTGCTGGCGTCGCTTACGCTCACGAGCTTTTTCTCCATGCCGGTCACGCGCTTTTTGGCCGACATGCTCTTTGCCGAGCGCGAAGAAGAGGTCTTGCCCTCGTTTTGGGGCTCCAACGCTATCATGCTCGTAGCGGGCACGGTGCTCTACGGCATCTTTTTGCTGTTCTCGGGTGCTACGCTGCTTCAGGGGCTGCTGTGCCTGTGGCTGTTCAACATTATGATCGTTAACTGGAACGGCATGAGCTATCTCACGGCCATTAAGGACTACCGGGGTATTCTGTGCAGCTTTGCCGCGGCCATTGGCGTGGCATGCCTGTGCGCCCTGGCCGCGCTGGCGCTGGGGTTGCCGCCGGTCGAGGGGCTTCTGGCCTCGATTGCCCTGGGCTACGGTGTGATGCTCGCCTGGGACGTGGTGCTGCTGTACCGGTATTTTCCTCAGAGCGATCGCAGCCCCTGGCTCTTTTTGCGCTGGCTCGACCAGTTTATGCCGCTCGCGCTCACGGGCCTGTTTACCAACCTGGGACTCTTTGCACATCTGGTAATTATTTGGGCAGGGCCCATTGGCGTGCAGGTCAAGGGCTTGTTTTATGGCGCACCCTACCACGATGTGCCGGCGCTCATCGCGTTTTTGACGATCCTTGTCACGACCGTCAACTTTGTGGTGTCGGTCGAGGTCAACTTCTATCCGCGCTACCGCGACTACTACAGCCTGTTTAACGACGGCGGCGTGGTGGGCGACATCGTGGTGGCCGAGGAGGAAATGCTCGCCACGCTCAACCGGGAGCTGCGGTTTTGCGCGCTCAAGCAGCTGTTTGTGACGGCAGCGGTCATCTCGCTCGAGACCACGGTGCTCTCGGCCCTGCCGCTGGGCTTCAATAACCTGATGCACGGGTATTTTCGCACGCTGTGCGTGGGCTATGGCCTGTATGCCGTGGGCAACACGATTCTGCTGATCTTGCTGTACTTTACCGACTACAAAGGCGCCGTGCTTGCCTCCGGGCTGTTCGCGGGCGTGGCGGGGCTGGCGACCATCGTCTCGCTGTTCTTTCCGCAGCAGTTTTATGGCTTTGGCTTTTTGCTCGGCGCGGCGGTGTTTTTTGTTGTGGCGCTCATGCGGCTCGATACCTATACCGCCAACTTGCCGTATCGTATCCTGAGTCAGCAGCCCATTGTGGCGATCGACAAGACGGGTCGCTTTACGCAGCTGGGTTGCTTGCTCGACCGTGCCGAACAGCGCTACGAGGAGCTGCGTCTAGAGGGTGAGCCGCATGGTGCGTTTGAGCGCACGGTGGTCCGTGTGTATCGCAATCGTTGGGGAGGTCCTGATGACCGATAGGATGATATCGCGTCGCCGCTTGATTGAGGCGGCTGCCGGAACATTGCTGCTTTCGGGCTGCTCTTCGCAGGACGAATCCTCGACAAAAAAGACCAAGAAGCAGGGCGAGATTAAAAAGGCCGATGCGTCTAGCGAGACCAAGCATCTTCGTGACAAGGATGAGCTGTACGAGGTCTACGACGACTCGGGCATTGTGACCATGTACCTGACGGTCTCGCGCGGTAACAGCTCCGAGAACACCGACCATAGCTGGGCCGAGATCAATACGTACTCGGTGTATGACTATGCCGACATGGGCGTGACGCGCTATCAGGTTATGGGCCTGCTGCAGCCAGGCGATGATAAGGGCCCCGTTGCTGGTGAAGTGGGCTATGGCGAGGAAGCGCCCAATGCTACTGTGCAGGTGCGTGGCCAGACGTCGAGCGGTTATACGCAGAAGAATTACAAGGTGGAGCTCAAAAAAGGAAAGGGTACCTGGCGCCAGCAGCGCGCGATTGCGCTCAACAAGCATATGGCCGAGGGTATGCGTTTTCGCAACAAGATGGCCTACGATCTGATCCGCGGCATTCCCCAGATGATGGGCCTGCGCACACAGTTTGTGCACCTGTGGGTGTGCGACCAGACCGAAAAGTCCAACGACACCTTTGAGGACTACGGCCTGTTTACACAGGTCGAGCAGCTTAATAAGACGGCGCTTAAGGCACATGGCCTAGATAAGAATGGACACCTTTACAAGGTGAACAGCTTTGAGTTCTATCGCTACGAGGACACCATTAAGCTCGCCGACGATCCCGACTACAACCAGGCCAACTTTGAGGGCATGCTCGAGATTAAGGGCGACTCGGACCACACCAAGCTCATCGAGATGCTCGATGCGCTCAACGACGAATCGCAAAAGATCGATAACGTGCTTGACACCTACTTTGATACCGAGAATCTGGTCTATTGGCTGGCATTTCAGATCCTGACGGGCAACTGCGATACGCAGAACCGTAACTGCTATCTGTACAGCCCGCTTAACTCAAATACCTGGTACTTTTTAGATTGGGATAACGACGGCATGCTGCGTAAGCTTGAGTTGAGCCTGAAGGGGTTCTCGGACTATGCGAGCTGGGAGCGCGGCGTGAGCAACTACTGGGGCAACGTGCTGTTTAACCGCGCGTTGCGCAGCAAGTCGTTCCGCAGCGAACTCGATGGCGCCGTGAAGGACCTGCGCTCGTATTTGACCGAGGAACGTCTGGCCAAGATGGTCGAGCACTATCGCGAGGTCACGGAGCCGCTCGTCTTTGCTGCGCCCGACCTGGAGAATCTGCCCGTGACGAAGGACGAATACGAGCAGATTGCCGCGGCGATTCCTTCCGAGATCGAGGAGAACTATAAGAGCTTTCGCGAGAGCTATAAAAAGCCCATGCCGTTCTACATTGGCGTGCCGCAGATCGATAACGGTAAGCTGCGCGTGAATTGGGACGTGTCGTACGACTTTAAGGCGCGCGACATTCGCTATACCGTGGAGCTTGCGCGCGATTACGCCATTACTGACGTGATCTTTAAGGCCGAGGACGTGCTGCTGCCGGAGGTAACGTGCGATGCCCCCGATACCGGTCAGTACTTTGTGCGCGTGCGTGCCACCAACTCCGACGGCTATACGCAAGATGCGTTTGACTACTATGTGACCGATGACGGCAAGCAGTACGGCATGAAGTGCTTTTACGTGCAGGACGGCGGTAGGGTCGTGGAGGACACGTATGAGGAGGGCTAGTGCGCTGCTCGAGCGCCTGGTGGCACCTCCCGCGCGTACCACGCAGGAGCGTTACCGCCACGAGCTCAAATACCTCATCAACGAGGGCGAGCATGCCGCGCTTGCCTGTCGCATGGCGCCGGTGTTTAAGCTGGATAAGCATGCGCGGGCGGGCGGCTACACCATTCGCAGCCTGTACTTTGACGACTACTGCAACTCGGCCTACGAGGAAAAAGATGCCGGTATTCTCATGCGCAAAAAGTATCGCGTGCGCATCTATAACGGCAGCGACAAGGTGATTAAGCTCGAGCGTAAAAAGAAGTACGGTAGCTGGATCTATAAGGAGGACGCGCCGCTCACGCGAGGTGAGTTTGAGTGCATTCTGGCCGGCGAGTACGACTTTTTGCTGCGGAGCCCCCACCAACTCTGTCGCGAGTTCTACATCGAGTGCATCTGCAATATGATGCGCCCGCGTACCATCGTGGACTACGAGCGCGAGCCATGGGTGATGGACGAAGGCACCGTGCGCATCACGTTTGACATGAACGTGCGCGCGGCTGTGGGAAGTTTCGATATCTTTGACGCGACCCTGCCCGCGCTGCCCGTGCTGGAGCCCGGCAAGCTGGTGATGGAGGTTAAGTTTACCGAGTTTTGCCCGCAGCTGGTGCGCGATATGGTACCGCCGGGCGCGGCGGAGCTCACGGCTGTCTCCAAGTACTGCCTGTGCTACGAAAAGACCGCCTACTTGCGCGGCTTTAACTACTGGGAATCGGATTATGAGAACCGAGGGGATATTTAGACCATGAGCACCAGGGACTTTTTTAAGAACTCCGTTCTGGAGGCGTTTGGTCAGGTCGACCCTGCCAAGATCGGTCTGTCGCTGCTCGTGGCGCTGGCCATGGGTATTTTGATCTACCACGTGTACAAGCGTTTCTTTACGGGCGTGGTGTACTCGCGCAGCTTTGCCGTGACGCTCGTGGGCATGTGCGTGCTTACTTGCATGGTTACGCTTGCGATCTCGACCAACGTGGTCATCTCGCTCGGTATGGTGGGCGCTTTGTCGATCGTGCGTTACCGTACGGCGGTCAAGGACCCGCTCGACCTGTTGTATCTGTTCTGGGCCATTACCACGGGCATTACGGCGGGCGCCGGTATGTATGCGCTCGTGGGGCTTACTGCCGTGGTAATTGTGGTGATGATCGCGGGGTTCGCTTCGCACCAGGACAAGGCGCGCGTGTACATGATGGTGATCCATTATACGGGCCAGACCACGGGCGACGATATCGTGCGCGCCTTTGGTCGCACCAAGTTCACGTTGAAGTCCAAGACCATGCGCGGTGACAAGGTGGAGATGGCCGTCGAGGTGTTCTCGGACGGCGTTGACATGCCCTATGCGGACGCGATCCGTGCGCTCGACGGCGTGGAAGACCTGACGCTCATCCAATACAACGGCGAGTATCACGGCTAACTTGGTTCCGGCGTTCTGACGAACGCCGGACCGCTCGACGCTGCGCACGCATCTGCCGGGCGATCTGCCGCTCAAACCGTCGCTCGCGTACATGAAGTACGCGTCGCCCCTCTTTCGCGGCACCTCGCCACGGCGGCTGCGCGCTCGCTGACGTTTGCTTGACCTGGGCTGTTGAAATGATCCATGTGGCTCGTCCCATTTGCTAAATTTGCCGGTATGGGTTGGGTATCATTGTGTAAGCGATTTCAATGACAGGGGTGCTTGTGGTAAAGATGAAAGATGTGGCCGAGCTGGCCGGCGTTTCGAGCGCCGCCGTCTCGCGCTACCTCAACGGTGGATATATCTCGGCGGATAAGGCCGAGCGCATTAAGCAAGCGATTGAGCTGACCGGATACGTGCGGTCCAGCCAGGCTCGCGCGCTGCGCACCGGCTCCACCAAACTCATCGGCGTCATCGTGCCCAAGATCAACTCGGAATCCGTAAGCCGCATTACCGCCGGCATTGGCCAGGTGCTCGGTCGCCGTGGCTACCAGATGCTGCTTGCCAATACCGACAACGCGGCCGATCGCGAGCTCGAGTATCTTGATCTGTTCCAGAACCATCCGGTCGATGGCATTGTGCTGGTGGCGACCATGGTTACCGACGAGCACCGTCGGGCGATTGAGTCGTGCCGCGTGCCCATTGTGCTGATCGGCCAACATGTCGAGGGCGCAGCGTGCGTCTATCACGACGATTACGAGGCTGCCTTTGAGCTGGGCCAGGCGCTTGCTGGTCGGGTAGATGGCAAGATCGCCTACATCGGAGTTACCGAAGAGGACCGCGCGGCTGGTTATGACCGCCGTCGCGGTTTTGAGGCCGGATTGCGCGCCGCGGGTAACCCGCTCGATGCCGCCTTGATTCGCCTGGGCTCGTTTACGCTCGACTCGGGCTATGGTGCGGCGCGTGAGCTGCTTTCCGTCGCTCCCGATGTTTCGTTTATCGCCTGCGCGACCGACACCATGGCGGCGGGCGCGCTGCGTGCCATCGATGAGGTTCGCGGCATGGGCGAGGGCATACACCGCGTGAGCGGTTTTGGCGACAACGCGTTTTTGCGCGCGCTGACGGGCGGCATTCCTACTGTGCATTATGGGTATCTGACCAGTGGCGTCGAGGCCACCAGCATGCTGCTCGACACGCTCGATGGCGTGGAGGGGAAGCGCGGTCTCAAGACGATCAAGCTCGGCCATCAGCTTATGAATGTCTAGGCTCTGGGCACGTCTGCCTGCCTCTGAGCCGTCTGTTTTTGCCTCAAAACTACCATTCGCCGGCATTTTTCTACCGTTCACCCTACTATGAAAACGATTACAGACATATGAAACTGAAAACGATTACAGTGTAAGTGTCAAAGATGGCCGGGTGCAAATGTGCCCGTTGGAGGAAAGGGAAGTCATGGACTACCGCAAATCAGCCCAAGAGGTGCTCGACAACATCGGTGGCGCCGGCAACGTTGTTTCGGCCGCACACTGCGCCACGCGTCTGCGCCTGGTGATTGCCGATAACGCCAAGGTCGACAAGGAGGCCCTCGAGAATATCGACGGCGCTAAGGGCGTCTTTGAGGCCCAGGGCCAGCTCCAGATTATTTTTGGCACTGGCACCGTCAATAAGGTCTACGACGAGTTCATTGCGCTCAGCGGCGTCGAGGCTGCCACCAAGGCCGAGGTCAAGGAGGCCGCGGCGCAGCAGCAGAACATCTTTATGCGTTCCATTAAGGTGCTCGGCGACGTCTTTGTCCCCATCATCCCCGCCATCGTGGCTTCGGGCCTGCTGCTGGGCATCATGAGTGCCCTCAACTTTATGGCCTCCAACGGCTTTATCGCGCTCGACACCAATAACTTTATCTACAAGATTGCCGACCTGGTCTCGGGAACGTCCTTTGGCATTCTGCAGATCCTGATCGGTTACTCTGCCGCTAAGGCCTTTGGCGCCAACCCGTATCTGGGCGCCGTCGTCGGTGGTGCGTTCATCAACTCCTCGTTGCAGAGCGCCTACACGGTTGCCTCCGAGGGCGTGCAGACCATGGTCAACGTCATCCCCGGTGTGTACAGCTTTGAGTGGGTCGGTTATCAAGGCCACGTGATCCCCATCGTCATCGCCTGCGCTATTCTGGCCTTCCTCGAAAAGCGCCTGCACAAGATCGTTCCCGAGATGTTCGACCTCTTTGTGACCCCGCTCGTCTCGGTGTTCGTGACCGTGCTCGTGACGCTCGTTGCCGTCGGCCCCATCTTTGTCTGGGCCGAGAACGCCATCCTCGGTCTGATCCAGGCCCTGCTCACCCTGCACTTCGGCATCGGTTCCTTTATCGTCGGCCTGTTCTATGCCCCCACGGTCGTCACGGGTATCCACCAGATGTACACCGCCATCGACCTGGGCCAACTCGCCCAGTACGGCGTGACCTATTGGCTGCCCATCGCCAGTGCCGCCAACATCGCCCAGGGTGGTGCCGCGCTCGCCGTTGCCTTTAAGACCCGCGATGCCAAAATCAAGGGTCTGGCGCTTCCTTCGGCCCTGTCCGCCTTCATGGGCATTACCGAGCCTGCCATCTTCGGTGTGAACCTTCGCTTCTTTAAGCCTTTCATCGCCGGCTGCATCGGCGGCGGTTGCGGTGCCCTGGTTTGTGCGCTCACCTCGCTGGCTGCCTCCGGCACGGGTGTTACCGGTATCTTCGGTATCCTGCTGTGCCTTGCCCAGCCCGTGCAGTACGCGATCATGTTTGCGGTCGCCGCGCTGGTTTCCTTTGCCGTCTCGTTTGTCCTGTACAAGGACGAGCCCAAGGCTTCCGAGCAGGCCTAAGAGCTTTTGATTGAGGGGCGCCCGCGGGCTGTATGCCCGCGGGTGTTTCCCGTATTTGGCGCCGATCTCTGGCGCCTTGTAACTTTCGATCCGTTAGGACTTTGATATGTCTAATGCACTTGGTCGCGACCTTGCAAAGCTGGTCGCCGCTGTTGACGCCGCCGCCTCTGAGTGCGGTCATGGCGCGTATGGCCAGCGCTTTCATATTATGCCGCCGGCGGGCTGGCTCAACGACCCCAACGGTCTTTGCCAGGCAGATGGCGTATTTCACGCGTACTATCAGTATGCCCCGTTTGATGTGAACGGCGGCGTCAAGATGTGGGGCCATGCGGCGAGTCGCGATCTTATGACGTGGGACTACGTTGGCGCCCCGCTGCTGCCCGACGAGCCATTCGATTGCCATGGCGTGTATTCGGGCTCCGCGCTTGCCGAGGACGGCCGCATTCGCGTGCTCTATACCGGCAACGTTAAGCTCCCCGATGCGGGCGGCGTCTTTGACTATGTCAACTCCGGCCGTCGCGCCGATACCGTGTATGTCGAGAGCGCCGATGGACAGACGTTTAGCCAAAAGCGCGTGGTGCTGGCGTCGGAGGACTATCCCGAGGATCTGACGTGCCACGTGCGCGATCCCAAGGTGTGGCGTGATGAGGCCGGTCGTTATCACATGGTGTTGGGCGCGCGTCGTCGCGTTGACGGGCCGCACGCTGAGAGCCGTTTTTGTGCGATGCACGGCGAGGGCGCCGGGCGTGATGTGGGCGAGATCCTGGTGTATGGCTCGGCCGATATGCTGAGCTGGGAGCTCGAGAGCCGTGTATCTACGCCCGAGCGTTTTGGGTTTATGTGGGAATGCCCCGGCTATATCGAGCTCGATGCGAATGGCGATACCGTTGCATATTTGTCGTTCTCGCCCCAGGGCCTTGAGGGCGGCCGTTGGGACCGCGGCAATGTGTATGCAGCGGGCTACATGCCTGTATCGGGCGACATTACGGGTGGTGACGGTGCCTATGAGCTGGGCGAGTTCCGCCTGTGGGACGCCGGTTTTGACTTCTATGCTCTGCAGGAGTTCACGGCCGAGGACGGTCGCCACATTCTGATCGGCTGGATGGGCATGCCCGATGAGCCGACCTATGGCAACGCACCTACCGTGGCGTGCGGCTGGCAGCACTGCATGACGGTGCCGCGCGAGCTTACGGCCGGTGACGGCGGCGTGGCGCTGCAACAGCCGGCTCGCGAGATCGAGCACTATTATGCCTCGGTGCGTGTGGGGGAGGGCTCGTTGGAGGTTGCCGGCGATACCTGCTTTGACGTTGTTGTCGACGGTGTCGACGGCGCGTTTACCGCAACCGTCGATGGCGAGCTGAAGCTGGCGTTTGTGCCCGCCGAGGGCGAACTGCCCGCGCGCTTTGAGATGCGATTTACCGATGAGGGTCGCGCTTCTGCCGGCTGCGGTCGTACTGTGCGCTGGGAGCCCGTCGACGAGGTGCGCAACGTGCGCATTGTTGGCGATGTCTCGTCGGTCGAGGTGTTTGTCAACGACGGTGCGCTTGTGTTCTCCACGCGTATCTACCCTGCGACCTATGGCGTGTCCGTTGACGCCGCAGGTGCGAGCGTGACCTATCACACGCTCAACATCTAGGCGATTCGTCGCATATCGGCGCTATACTGCAGCCGTTGCCCACGATGCGGGGAACACCCGCATCGTGGGTTTTTGTTTATGAAGGGACGGTGCCTTGTGGATGTACAGCAGCTAGAGGAGGCCTGGGCTTTGAGGGCCGGCTCGCGTGAGGCGCGTCTTGTTGCGGCCCTGCATGTGCCGGCGGCGCTGTCTCTGTTGGGGATTGTGCGCCCCTGTGACCGCCTGGTTGCGTTTGCGGACGACTTTGCCGATGCGTTTGCGCACGGCTTTGATGCCTGCGACGTGGCTATGGTGGGGGAGCCGTCGGCTGCCGCGTTTGCTGCTGCGTCCGAGGGCTTTGATGCTTCGTTTGATGCTGAGGGGCCGCACCTGTGGTGGTTTGTGAACACGATCGGTGGCTTTGGCCTGCGCGTGCCCGATCTGCGCGCTCTGGGTCGTGCGGCTCGCGAGGCCCGTGCGCTGCTCGTGGTGGATAACACCGTGGCAAGCGTCTTTGGCTGCGATCCACTGCGTTTGGGTGCCGTCCTGTCGCTTGAGGCACTCGACCGTGCGTGCGCCGGTAAGGCTCCGCGTAAGCTCGTTGCCGCTTCGGTGGCGCGCTCGCAGCTCAAACGCCATCGTGTGGATGCCGCTGCCGAGTGCGCGCATGCGCTGCTCGAGGGGTGCGGATTGGCCGCACTCGACTTGTCCTCCGATGAGGCTGAGGTTCTAGAGCACGGGCTCGACACGCTCGACATCCGCATGCAGGCACACTTCGACCGCGCGCGTGCACTGGCCGAGTATTTGGCCGCGAACGAGATAGTGCACGGCGTGCGCTATCCCGGGCTGACCTCGCATCCCGATCACGCCATCGCGACCGGCATCCTGGAGCACGGTTTTGGCCCGGCAGTTGAATTTGACCTTATCGAATGCAGCGCGGGCGAATTCTTCAGCATACTGCCAGACGAATTCCGCACATCGCCCGCCGGCGGCGCAACAACGCGCCTTTCGGCCCCACGCGGCAAGCAGGGGAGCACCATCCGTCTCTTCGCCGGCACCGACGACCCCTTGATCGTGGCCGCCACCCTAGACAACGCCCTCCGCAACTAGCTAAATCATCCTCGACTCCATAAGTTGCGGTGAAATAGGGATTGATTTACGGCTTTAACCGCATAAACAGTCCCTATTTCACCGCAACTTATGAGAAGGGGTTGTGCAGCTAAAAAAGCCCCGTCCCAAATTAGCTATTCTTTGATGCTGGCGATGAGAGCGTCGGCTTTGGCAGCTATGACCTGGTTTATGTCGGTCTGCAGCTCCTCGTAGACCGTTATGGCTCGCTCACCGGCGGGGGTGAGGGTGGATCCGCGGGCTCCGTCGCGCTCGATGAGTTTGCAGCCCAGCTGGCCTTCGGCTTCGTTCACAATGCGCCAAGCCTTGGAATACGCCATGCCCATGCTCTTGGCGGCGCGGTTCAGCGAGTGCTCGCGGGCAATACCCTGCAGCAGCAAGACGCAGCCGTGACTAAACACGCCCGGTAGATCTTTGTCGCACGCTTGAATGACCAACTTTGCCGTCGTCTTGTACTCCATACGCTCCACGTCTCCCCGCTAAAGTGTTTGCTGGGCAAACGCAAAGCCTGCGTCAAGCCCTCGTGTGCTCTTCTTAAATCATGCATTGTAGCAGTCAAAGTGCGTTAAGATACTTCCCCAGTATTGGGCGCCCAAGGTTGGGCTGGGTCCTACGAGGCCTGCAGCCGACCGGTCGCATGGAAAAAGGAGAAACATGGCTACGTTCTTTCCCGGTGAGTCCCACACGTTTTCGGAGTATCTGCTGGTTCCTGGTTACTCGTCCTCGCAGTGCATCCCCAACAACGTCTCTCTTAAGACGCCGCTGACCCGCTTTAAGCGCGGTGAGAAGCCGGCAATCACCCTGAACATCCCCATGGTTTCCGCTATCATGCAGTCCGTCTCGGGCGTCGACATGGGTGTCGCGCTCGCTACCGAGGGTGGCCTGTCCTTCATCTACGGTTCCCAGAGCGCCGAGTCCGAGGCCGCCATGGTCAAGGCCGTCAAGGATCACAAGGCCGGCTTCGTTCAGTCCGATTCCACGCTGACCCCCGACATGACCATGGAGCAGGTTATCGAGCTCAAGGAGAAGACCGGTCACTCCACCATGCCGGTTACCGACGATGGCACTCCCAAGGGTAAGCTCCTTGGCATCGTCACCAGCCGTGACTATCGCCCCAGCCGCGATGACCACCAGACGAAGGTCTCCGAGTTCATGACCCCGCGTGAGCAGCTCATCGTGGGCGACAAGAACATCAGCCTCAAGGTTGCCAACGACGTCATCTGGGACAACAAGCTCAACGCCCTGCCCATCGTCGACGACAACGATCACCTGATGGGCATCGTTTTCCGTAAGGACTACGACAGCCACAAGACCAACCCCAACGAGCTTCTCGACGGTGATAAGCGCTACATGGTCGGTGCCGGTATCAACACCCGCGACTATGCCGAGCGCGTGCCGCTGCTCATCGAGGCCGGTGCCGATGTCCTGTGCATCGACTCTTCCGAGGGCTTCAGCGAGTGGCAGAAGCGCACCATCGAGTGGATCCGTGCCAACTACGGCGAGGACGTCAAGGTCGGTGCCGGTAACGTCGTCGACGCCGAGGGCTTCCGCTTTTTGGCCGACTGTGGTGCCGACTTCATCAAGGTCGGTATCGGCGGCGGTTCCATCTGCATTACCCGCGAGACCAAGGGCATTGGCCGTGGCCAGGCCACCGCGCTGATCGACGTCTGCCGTGCTCGCGACGAGTACTACGAGGAGACCGGCGTCTACGTGCCCGTGTGCTCCGACGGCGGTATCGTCTACGACTACCACATGACGCTCGCCCTTGCCATGGGCGCCGACTTTATGATGCTGGGCCGTTACTTCGCCCGCTTCGACGAGAGCCCGACCGAGCGCGTCAACGTCAACGGCCAGTACATGAAGGAGTACTGGGGCGAGGGTTCCGCGCGTGCCCGCAACTGGCAGCGCTACGACCTGGGCGGCGCCGCGAAGCTCAGCTTCGTCGAGGGCGTCGACTCCTACGTCCCGTACGCCGGCTCCCTCAAGGACGGCGTGGGCGGCACGCTTTACAAGGTCAAGTCCACGATGTGCAACTGCGGTGCCCTCTCGATCCCCGAGCTCCAGGAAAAGGCACGCCTGACCCTGGTCAGCTCGACCTCCATCGTCGAAGGCGGTGCCCACGATGTAGTCGTGAAGGATTCCCAGCAGTCCGTATCTTACCGATAAGGTAAGAGCCTCACATAAAGGTTGAGTTTCAACCACGTTATTTAGATAAAGCGAGATGCCTGCAAGTCGCAGGCATCTCGCTTGTCGTATTTGCTATCATCATGCGAGTTAACGATGTGGCGGGGCGCTCTTACCTTTGCTCGCTGCAAGTTCCGCACGCAAAGAAGAGCACTAAATGTGCTCTTCGTCTTGCGCAGGACTGTCCGCAGCAGCGAGTAAAGGTAAGAGCGCCCCGCCCCAACCGAGATAACAAAGGAGCTGATATGTGCGATTGCACAGATCATAAGGACGAGATCCCTGTCTACGACGCGCAGGCCATTGAGTCCAAGTGGATGAAGGCCTGGGAGGACTCTAACCTCTTTGCCGTCGACACCGACGACAGCAAGCCCAAGAAGTATGTGCTCGAGATGTTCCCGTATCCGTCGGGTGACCTGCACATGGGCCACGCGCGCAACTACACCATCGGCGATGCCATGGCCCGTCAGGCCCGCATGCGCGGCTACGACGTGCTGCACCCCATCGGCTTTGACGCCTTTGGCCTGCCCGCCGAGAACGCCGCCATCAAGCACAACACGCAGGCTGCTGCCTGGACGTACAAGAACATGGACCAGGCGCTCGCCACGATGAAGCGCATGGGCTTCTCCTACGATCTGGATCGCATGGTCAAGACCTGCAGCCCCGACTACTACCGCTGGGGCCAGTGGATCTTTGAGAAACTGTGGGAAAAGGGCCTGGTCTACCGCAAGAAGAACCCGGTCAACTGGTGCCCTAACTGCAAGACCGTTCTGGCCAACGAGCAGGTCACCGAGGGCAAGTGCTGGCGCTGCGGCACCGAGCCCGAGAAGCGCGACCTTGAGCAGTGGTACTTCAAGATCACCGAGTACTCCCAGGAGCTGCTCGACGACCTGGAGAAGCTCCCCGGCTGGCCCGAGCGCGTCAAGCAGATGCAGGCCAACTGGATCGGCCGCTCAGAGGGCGCCGAGGTCGACTTTACCCTGTGCGACCAGGATGGCGAGCCCATCGAGGGCGACGAGGGCAAGATCACCGTCTTCACCACGCGTGCCGATACGCTCTTTGGCGTCTCCTTCTTTGTCCTGGCTCCCGAGTACGCCCGTCTGCACGAGCTCGTCGAGGGCACGGAGTACGAGGAGGCCGTGACCAAGATCGTCGAGGACTCCAAGCATATCTCTGCCGTCGAGCGTGCCCAGGGCACTCTCGAGAAGCACGGTGCCTTTACCGGCCGCTACGTGGTGAACCCCGTGAACGGCGAGAAGGTCCCCGTGTGGGTTGCCGATTATGTCGTTGCCGACTACGGCACCGGCGCCGTCATGGCCGTTCCCTGCGGCGACCAGCGCGACTTTGAGTTTGCCCGCAAGTACGACCTGCCGATCGTGCCGATCATCCTGGACGATGACGATCGCGCTGCCGTCGAGGCCAGCGGCGAGACCATCGATACCTTCCATGCCGAGAACGTCGACTGGGATTGCGCTCACGCTGCCGAGGGCACGCTCGTTCAGTCCGGCAAGTACACCGGCATGCGCGGCGGTAAGCACTCCGAGGGCGAGGCTGCCATCGTGGCCGACCTCGAGGCCATGGGCTGCGGTCGTCGCAAGGTCGAGTTCCGCCTGCGCGACTGGCTCATCAGCCGCCAGCGCTATTGGGGCAACCCCATCCCGGCTATCCACTGCGAGCATTGCGGCATCGTGCCCGTGCCAGAGGATCAGCTACCGGTGACGCTGCCTGAGAACCTGGACCTGGGCGCCGGCGAGACCCTCGCCGAGTGCAAGGACTTCTACGAGACCACCTGCCCGGTCTGCGGCCGTCCGGCCAAGCGTGAGACCGATACCATGGACACCTTCACCTGCTCCAGCTGGTATTACCTGCGCTACACCGACCCGCACAACACCGAGCTGCCCTTCTCCCGCGAGGCGGCCGACCGTTGGATGCCCGTCGATAACTACATCGGCGGCATCGAGCACGCCATTCTGCATCTGCTCTACAGCCGCTTCTTTACCAAGGCGCTGCGCGACCTGGGCCTGCTGAGCGTGGATGAGCCCTTTACCAACCTGCTGTGCCAGGGCATGGTCAAGGACGAGAACGGCGATACCATGTCCAAGTCCAAGGGCAACGTCGTGCCCCCGAGCTCGGTTATCGAGCCCTACGGCGCCGACACCATGCGTCTGGCGATTCTGTTTATCGCCCCGCCCGAGAAGGACTTCGACTGGGATCCCAAGGCCGTCGAGGGCGCCAACCGCTTTATCAAGCGCGCCTGGCGTATCGTGTGGCAGCTCGTCCAGTCGGGTGACGCCAGCGTGGCCTTCGACAAGTCCGTGCTCGACGAGGTCGCGATGAAGCTCTACCGCGAGCGTCACCGCACCATTGCCAAGTGCACCGAGGACTTCGATCGCGGCCAGTTCAACACCGCGATCTCTGCCGTTATGGAGCTCGTCAACGCGGCGAGCGCCTACCTCAACGCTACCGAGGGTACCGCCCGCGACAAGGCGCTGTGCTACGGCGTGGCTAAGGATATCGTGAGCGTCCTTGCCCCCATCTGCCCGTTCTGGGCCGACGAGCTGTGGCACGAGGCACTCGGCTGCGAGGGCAACGCCTACACCGCCGCCTGGCCCGAGTTCGACCTGGCCGAGTCCGTTGAGGACACGGTGCAGATCGTCGTTCAGGTGCTCGGCAAGGTCCGCGGCCGCGTCGACGTTGCCCGCGATGCCTCCAACGAGGAGATGCAGGCTGCCGCCGAGGAGGCCGTTGCCAAGTGGCTTGAGGGCAAGACGGTCGTCAAGGCCATCTGCGTGCCTGGCAAGCTGGTTAACCTGGTGGTCAACTAAGCGCTGCGCGCATAGCTGACATGAAAAGGCGAGGGACGATTCCGCAGGAGTCGCCCCTCGTTTTGGTTATGGATACTTGCGGCAAGTCCCAATTATCCATTTCTTGTGGAGAACCTGTGCTCACCCTGACCTGCGGGTTTGTGTTGTGGTTGCACGTTTGTGCAGGTATTGGTATAGTTTGCTTGCAAATGAAGTTGTAATTGAAAGAAGTGGGGTTTCGGCCCCGCTTCTTTTTTGTATGGATGGAGGTGCCGCAATGGTCAAGACCAAGACCGAGCAGGCGATCATCGACGCGCTCGAGGCCGTCGCTCCCCAGCACGATGTCGATATTGTCGACGTTGAGCTCGTGGGCGCCACCAAGGCCCCCTGCGTGCGTGTGCGTATCGAGGGTGCCGAGGGTCAGAGCCTGTCGCTCAACGACGTCACGGCCAATACCAAGTGGGTCGGCGACGTGATCGAGGAGCTTGACCCCATTTCTTCGAGCTACACGCTCGAGGTGTCGAGCCCGGGTATGGCGCGCCCGCTGCGCCGTCCGCGCGACTTTGCCCGCTTTGTGGGCGAGAACTGCGAGCTCACCTCCACCGCCACCGAGGGCCGTCGCAAGTACTCCGGCAAGATTGCTGCCGCGACCGAGACGAACGTGACCCTCGAGCTCGAGGACGGCGAGTCCGTCACCCTCGATTTCTCTGATGTTAAAAAGTGCAAGTTGAAGCCCACCTACGACTTCAAGCCCGCGAAGGAAGGAAACTAACATGGCAGCATCCGACATGATGTCCGCCCTGATGGAGCTTTGCCAGGAGAGGCACATCGACCAGCTCTACCTGATCGACCGCCTAGAGCAGTCGCTCGCCAAGAGCTATGCCGAGATCCTGCATCTTGAGTGGGGCGCCAAGGTGACCATCGACCGCACCACCGGCAAGATCTACGTCTACCGCCTGGAGCCGATCGACGATTCCATGGACGAGGAGGGCAACTTCACCGAGTTCGAGGAGATCGACGTCACCCCCAAGAACACGAGCCGCATTGCCGCCCAGCACGCCAAGGCCGAGATCAACGCCATCGTGCGCAACTCCGCCCGCGAGCAGATCTACGAGGAGTTCTCCGGCCGTATCGGTGACCTCATCAGCGGTACCGTGCTGCAGTCCACGCCCGACTTCACGATCGTCAAGATTCGCGATGGCGTCGAGGCCGAGCTGCCGCATTTTGACCAGCGCCGTTACGAGAACGAGCGCAACGAGCGTCCGATGGGCGAGCGCTATCTGCACAACCAGCACATCAAGGCCGTGATCATCGACGTCCGCGATCCCAACTCCAACCTGCAGCCGGTTCGCGGCGAGCACAGCCGTCCGCCGATTGTCATCTCCCGTACCCACCCCGAGCTCATGCGTCGTCTGTTTGAGCAGGAGGTGCCCGAGATCTATGAGGGCACCGTCCAGATCAAGTCGATCGCCCGCGAGCCCGGCCAGCGCTCCAAGGTCGCCGTCCACTCGCTCGACGACCGCCTGGATCCCGTGGGCGCCTGTGTCGGCCCCAAGGGCAGCCGCGTTCGCGCTGTCGTAGGCGAGCTTCGCGGCGAGCGCGTCGACGTCATCCTGTGGGATGCCGATCCGGCCGTCTACGTCGCCAACGCCCTGTCGCCCGCCAAGGTCACCCGCGTCCTCATCGACGAGGAGAAGGCCTATGCCGGCGTCATCGTGCCCGACGACCAGCTTTCGCTCGCCATCGGCAAGGAGGGCCAGAACGCCCGCCTCGCCGCTCGCCTGACCGGCTGGCACATCGACATCAAGTCTGAGACCCTTGCTGCCGACATCCTCAAGAACGTCCCCGTTCACGAAGAGCCCGCCGCCGACCTGATCGGTGACGAGGAGGACGACGACGTCCGTCGCTGCGAGTACGTGTCCGAGGACGGCGTCCAGTGCCGCAACCAGGCCCGTCCGGGCTCCCGTTTCTGCGGTGTCCACGACACCGACGCCTTTGATGATGCGGAGGACCTGATCTAGCGCGCGGTCGCGCCGGGCAGGTCCCGGCGCATCTCCCACGCTCGTTCAGTCTCTAGGCACCCAAGGTGCCAGAAAGGGTAGGTGAAGTCATATGGCAAAAGTCCGTGTGTCCACCCTGGCCAAAGAGTTCGGCATGACCTCCAAGGAACTGATGGGTCATCTCGCCGAAATGAAGATTCCCGCTAAGTCCGCTTCCTCCGCCCTGGAGGACGCTTACGTCGCCATGGTCCGCAAGCAGCTCGCCTCGGTGATCGAGGCCCGCGCCAAGGACGAGGCCGACCAGCGTGCCCGCGAGATCGTGGCCACCGCCATCCAGCGCTGCGCCGCCGACCACGTGGCCGAGATCACCGTC
>OLPV01000332.1_pt1 | contig 43147 bp, 50 predicted proteins | sample 1671961 | NCBI WGS metagenome assembly OLPV01 (sample SAMEA3136630, study PRJEB25190) | human gut metagenome | biome: human gut; feature: human-associated habitat; material: faeces | place: Austria | collected 2013 | reverse complement strand
AGCACCTCCTTGCCAAGGAGGGGGTCGCGAGTTCGAATCTCGTTTTCCGCTCCACCTTTTAAGGCGACATAGCCAAGCGGTAAGGCAGAGGTCTGCAAAACCTTTATCCCCAGTTCGATTCTGGGTGTCGCCTCCATTTTTATTTCTTAAAAGGTGTTAAGTAGTTATGTCTGCCGCGGTGGCGGAACTGGCAGACGCAAGGGACTTAAAATCCCTCGGGTAGTGATACCCGTACCGGTTCGATTCCGGTCCGCGGCACCAAATAAGCGCAAACATTTTGCGTTGATAAGGTGATTTTCAGCACTTTATCGGTGATGGTTACATGGTCAACAAGCAAATCTACAGCCTGTTGAACATAGTAACTATTTTTTTTCACAAAAATTTCATCTTTCATAGCTGCCAAAATGGCGGCTATTTTTTGTTTGCTGAGAAGTTTTGCAGGTTTCACAGAAGTTTCACAAATAGATTTGTTAATTTCTCTGAGCTCTGCTTTGATTTGGTTCAGGCGCTGGCGATCAAATTCATCTGCGTTGCCTTCTTCAAAAATTTTGTAGAGGTTATTTAATTTTTTTTCGGCAACAGCTTTGCGCTGCAGCAGTGTAGCCTGGCTGCCTGCCTGTTCCTTCTGCTCTGCCTCATATGCATCTACGATAGCATCTGCAATCCTGCGCATGCCGCCAACGGTAAAGACAACGCGCTCCAGTATCTGCAGTACCCAGTGCTCCAAAACTTCTGCGCGTATCATTTTCTGCGGGCATTTAGAGGTCGGAGTCTGCTCCTTGCGTGTGCATCCGTAATAACAGTAGCGCTTGCGGATACGGTGGCCAACCATGGCGCTGCCGCAGTGGCCACAGAATACCTTGCCGGAAAGCAGATAGTTTTCCTTGGCGGTGTAGCTGGCTGCACGATGCCGGTTGCGTTCCATCTTCGCGCGGACAAGCGCCCAGTCCTCTTTACTGATGATGGCCGGGAATGCGTCCTCAATGGAAATATAATCCTCCGGACGCTCTGCAGCATGGCTGTTGCGGCCGTTCTTCTTACGCGGAATCTTATTAAAGGTATATGTGCCAATATATTTTTCGTTACATAGGATATCATGCAGGCTGTTCTTGGGGAATTCCTTGCCGGACTTGGTGGTGTATCCCTTGGCGCTGAGTGTCCTGCAGATGGCTGCGTAGCCTTGCCCTTTGAGATACAGCTCGAATATCAGGCGTACGGCAGCTGCCTCCTGCTCATCGATGACATATTTTTTGTCCACAATCTTATACCCAAGCGGTGGACAACCTCCGTTAAAGAGTGCTTTGTAAGCGTTTTCATTGAGGCCCTTCTTAGTTTCCTTGGCCAGGTTACGCGAATAATAGGCTGCCATACCTACCATCATTGTTTCCATCATCTGGCCTTCTGGTGAAAGTGCATCGATGGGCTGGGCGGCATACTCGTACCGGATACCCAGCTTCTCCAGCTTATCCTTAAAGGTAAAATAATTCAGCTCGTTGCGCGAATTTCTGTCAATCTTATGGAAGATGATAACATCAAATTTATCTTCCATGGCATCGGCCAGCATCTGATTATAAGCGTCACGCTTGGTAACATCGCGTCCACTCTTTGCTTCATCAGCATAGGTATCGACAACGATGTAGCCTTTGTTTTTGGCATAAGCTTTGCAGGCGCGGACCTGCGCGTCAATAGACTCTTCGCGCTGCATGTCCGAGGAAAAGCGCGCGTAGATAACTGCTCTTTGCATAAAATCACTCCTTTTTCAATTCTTAATTTCATAATTAAAAAACATCTTCTTGTTAGGAATAGATAACTTTTAAGTTGAAAAAAGCAACATAATGTGGTATGATACTATTGATTGGTGGAGCGCCATTCGATATCACGGTGCAACTGCTCAACGCACCAACAAGAACTTGCAAGAACTTGTTATATCCTGCGCTGCTCGGCAAAAGAGACGATTTGTTCGTCTCTTTTTGCTTTTTATGCATAATGATTTATATATTGCAAATGCTAGCGAAAGTTAGTATAATAAATATAGCGGTGTTCACAAATCCTTTCGATAACTTCTATTGAAAGGAGGTGATATCGAATGGATAAGCAAAATTCTGCTATCGCGGAATCCTCCACCAATCAAGAGGAATTTACCATTGTTTTTGTAGCTTCCATTACTACCAAACAAGGTAAGCGCATTTATGCCCGTCAATTCGGCAAGAAAGCGTTTCCGATTAAAGTAAAAGCTTCTAAAGCTTAACAAGCTTTAAATATATTTTGTGGACATTGCTGAGAGGCTGTTGGCGTGAGCAACCAACAGCCTTTTTTTAGCTTTTTAGATAAAACTCAAGCGCTTTCTTGAATCTTTCAAATGCGTAGATAGCGTCATGGATTAGAAGAAAAATAGTACTGCTCTTTGCATAGAGTCATCTCCTTTGAAAAAAATTACGTAAATTACTTATTTTTTCACTTTACATTACGTAAATTACGTATTATAATATAATCAGAAACGAAAATAAAGATAAGCGAGGTGATCATGTGAAAAGACGCGATTTAGTGAAAATGCTGTCGCAAGCTGGCTTTAAGCTTGAACGCGATGATGGAGACCATTCCATCTACAAAAAACCAGGCAGCCGTTCCGTTCAGGTTCCAAGGCACCGGGAACTGAACGAGCTGACAGCGAAAGCAATCCTCAAGGCTGCGGGCGTAAAATAAAGATTACTTTTTACCCCGCCCGCTTTGCGGGCTTCTTACTGTAATCGCAATCATAAATTCAATAGCATTTAAAAATTAAAAGGAGGAAGAAGGGAACATGAAAGAAAAGAAATTGTTGCAAGAATACGTTTATCCTGCTGTTTTTCATGCGAACGATGATAACACGTATACTATTATTTTCCCGGATTTACCCGGCTGCATTAGCGAGGGCAAATCTTTGGGTAACGCTATGAAGATGGCAGAAGCTGCGCTCACACAATGGATTGAATATTTAAAGGACAGCAAGGAAGAAATTCCTGCACCAAGCAAATTACAAGATGTTGAATTGGAAAATAACGAGTTTGTTAATTTTATTCGAGCAGATATCAAAGATACTCGTGCAGTAAAACGTACGATTAGCCTTCCGCGCTGGATGGATGAACAGGCCGCCGAAGAAGGCCTGAGCTTATCCAAGATATTACAAGAAGCATTGTCTAAACGCTTTGTTACAGCAAACTAATATTTTTACAGATGCGCCCCCGTTATGGGGGCGTTTTTTTATAACAATCTTTTTATCCCTTTGACAACGCTGTCGCTGTTCCAGCCTACGATAAGAGTTGCACTGTCCTGCACAATCTGCGGCAGGCGTTCGTTTCCCCAAGGCTTTACGGCCAAAATAGGCTTGCCCATGGCTGCGGCTGTTCTGATTTCATAATCAATCCAAGCACTATAAGATACATACATACCGGCAGCAATAATAACAATAGATGAATGTCTGATTTGTTCAGTGATAGCCTCTTGGAGCTGGGCCTTGGTTTTGCCGGTGAAGGGGTCAGTATAAGGTACGCTGTAATTACTAAAAACAATGTTAGACCTATCAATCCATTCAAGAAGTGTGTTATAATGGGGTGAATAGCTCCATGAATGGCTGATGAATAAGTGGTAAATTTTTAAGACATTAAACATTTTATCAATCCTTTCTTATTAACGGAGGTACATCATGAAATTCAGAAAGAAGCCTATTGTTATTGAAGCCTACCAAACTGATAAAGAAATGATTATTGAAACGCTGGAAGGGCCTCTACGCGCTGCGCCGGGCGACTGGATTATTACAGGACTTCGCGGCGAGCAGTACCCATGCAAGCCGGATATTTTTGAAAAAACTTATGAGCTTGTGGAAGCTTAGTTGCGAGGGCAGCTATTATGCAGTTGTGCCCAGTCAATGTTTTCGCTGGATATAATGCTTTCGCAGCGTTCGACAAGTTCATTAAAAGCGTTCGGTGAGTTCGCATAACCGCCAGAACGCGTAAGGTATAAGTAGCGTTCGTGCTTCAATATCTCAGCTGTGGAGCGGTATTGAATCCAATTTTCGTGATACTTGTTTATGCTTTGCAAGAAGTTACTGAAAGCTATAACAATGCCTGCGGCAACACCTGCATACTTGAACCACCAGCAGCTATCGGAATAATAGGAAAGGGGGACGACGATTAGAGCAAGGAAGTTGTCCAGATACTTCAACCGTTTGTACCACTTCTGATTAGTGCTGCTTTTGTTGCTGTACCAATTTATTTGATCGTCTAGCCTTTGCTGGAAATATACTTCTTCATTCAATTGAATGCTTCTCCTTTCTTGATAAAACTCAAGCTCTTATTATTTAAGTATTTTCTTGTTATTAGAAATAGCACTGAGTACGCAAGTTCCTAATACATCAGAAAAATCAAGAGGTTCCCATATTTGAACATAATAAACATCGGTTTTTGTTTTTCCGCCAGATTTATAAACAGAAAAAACTCTAGTATAAATCCATTTTTCTTCTGGTATACTTTTAGAAACTAAAATACGATGCTCTTCGTAAAGGGATATATTGTCAGAAACAACAAAGTCACATTCCAATGCTTCATGATTATAGACACCGGGGAAAGGAATTTTAACAGTGTTGACTGCATAAATTGGAATATAATAAGAAAATCTATCGTCTTTCGTAACATACTTCAATTCATCCCAACTGTACGCATACGCTGGATTCAGTGACGCTAAAAGCAATAGCACAACAAACAATATCTTTTTCATATACATACTCTCCTTACTTTATCAACCTAAATTCTGCTCTTCTTTTTCAGCGGAATTATTCACTAAATCAAATTCCATATTGAGGACATAATCAACACGACTTTTACCGTCAGCATTTAGCTGGCGGTATTTTTTTATGTGCTCTTCTTCTTGAGCAGTGAGCTTAATGGTTGGCGCTGGCGGTTCGGAAGTATTTGAAATCCCCATTAACTGGCTTGGCTTTATACCCAGAGCAGTAGCTATTTTGTATATATTCCGCTGCTTCGGTTCATAATTGCCTGACAGATACTCACTAATAGATGATTTGTTTATTTTGGTTTTCTCCACTAAGTCGGTTTGCTTCATGTTAGCTTGTTCCATATAGTGCTTTAATCGTTCCGCAAAAGTTTTCATTGTTATCACCTCCCGTAGTAATTATACAAGCAAAGTTCAGAAAAGGCAACAAAATGAACAGAAAAAAAGCATAAAAGTTCAGAAAAACGAAAATGATTCTTGACAAAAGGACGTAAGGGCGGTATTATTATTATAGGTTCGGAAAACCGAACAATAGAAATTAGGAGGTGACTTAAACATGGCTTTTGCTTATGACAAATTGAAAGGGAAAATTAAAGAGATTTTTGGTACACAAGAGGCTTTCGCGAATGCTCTGGGCATTGCGAGAACGTCGCTGTACTCTAAACTTAATAACAATACGGAATTTACACAAATGGAAATGCTCAAGGCTTTAGAGCTGCTTCATCTGGAGAAAAACGAGATTGATGTATATTTTTTTACGCCTAAAGTTCAGAAAACCGAACAAAAGGCGAGCTGAATATAGGGGCGTGCGTATAGGAAGGAGGGAGAGAGGTGGAGGAAACAAAGATAGAAACTAATGGTATATGGAGAGGAAGCATCAGGGCAACAACTCCAGAAGGAACGCAGACATTTATGTCAGATGGCAATCGAAATTATACCGCAACTTTCTTCTGCAAAAGCAATGCCGTCAAGTTGGAGCTTGACAGCATTGAAGGAGACTTAACATTAAGCGTGCGCGGAATTAAAGATAGGGCATGAATTGAACTCTAATTGCGCAGGACAAGATTTGTTGTCACAAACAAAGTGGTGGCGCTTATAGTTGTTTAAATCACGGATACCGTTGGTGGCAGTATCTTCAAAGTAAACAGTCACTTGTTGCACTTGGCCACTACAAGGACATTTTTCATTAGTAAAAACTCTGGAATACATAATAAGTAATCACCTCCGTTCTGTAATACATATTATAGCACTGGGAGGCGAAGGAAGGAGGGGAAGAAGATGATGCTTGATGCAAAACAAAAAGAAACCGTCGAGCAGATAGTAAAAATGCTGGACGGTTACAGAGCAGAAGAAATACAAAAGATTTTATATTGGGTTAATACATGTTGCGATTCTGGCTACGTTCTTCGCGCAGAAGCCGAAGCAGTGCAAGAACGTTTTCGTCAGTGCGAATAATCCTGCATTGTCTGTAGTCAACATCATAGAATACGCAGTCAAGGCAAGGCGGCTGCATAACGTTGGTGTTTTTCAAGCAATAAGGGCATAAGCGTTTAGCTCTAATATCCATAATATCACCTCCGTTCTGTAATACATATTATAGCACGGAGCAAGGAAAAGGAAGTAAAAGCCATGATGATGATGAAAACCAAAAAGGTAAAACTGTACGGCGAGAAGCTGCGCAAACTGAATACAGCTATCCATGAGCGTGACGGCAACTGCTGCATCATCTGCGGCAGATACGTGGACCCGGGAGAAAAATTTCACCATGAGCCCTGCGGCGCACTGAAGAGTGATGAAATCTCCCAGGGCGTAACCCTGTGCTACGACTGCCATCAGGAACGTCACTGCGGCGCTGGCAGCAGAGTTGTAAAGGAACAAATCAAAGAATACCTGCAAGGGTTATATGGAGATGCATGAATATGAACAGACTTGAAGATTATGACTGCATCACGGAAAACGAGAAGGCAGTCAAGGATATGGACTGGTGGGCAGGCCCGTTTGGAAAGATGGCGCTGGAGATTGCCAAAGAACGTGGTCTGCTGGAAGAGGAGGAAGGCAAATGTGCAAAGCAAAGCGCATGACGTGCGCCGAACTGGAAAATAAGATTATTGACCATGCGAAGCGCTGTAAAAAATACAAGCCTAACGCAGCAATCAGAGAGCATGAAGCCAGCATGAAATACGAGCGCCTGATGCGTGAACGCCGGGCACAGTTGGCACGTGAAGCTGATGAAAGAATGAAGGCCAGCACTGCCTATGCACTGCGCTTCATCTTTAAGGAGAGATATAAAAATGGCCAATGAAAAAACTATTGTCTGGTATCGTCCAGGTAAACCGGTAAAGGCTGTGCGCGTTGAGCTTACTTTGGCCAATATGCAGAAGCTGGTGGGTGGCAAGATACAGATCGTACCGCTGGAAGCTAAAGGTAATAGCCCTGAATATACGCTGATATGTAATGAGGACGGCAAGAACAAATATCACAATGACGCTTTGTTCCCTCTGCTGAACAATAATGGAAATATCGTAGACGTTATATTCGGCCCCTGCTTTATTGCCGGTAAGCTGATGACTGATGAGGACGGCGAAGAAACATTTATCGACCTGCTGCGTGAAGACTATCTGAGAATAGTCCGCCGCTTTGGGAAAGGAGCTGTGAAGAATGAGAAGAAGGAAACTGCGGAAACTGAGGCTGCTGACCTTAGGCAGCTTACTGCTTGCCGTAATATGCTTGCTAGACTACGGGCCCGCAAGAATGGTAAGTGCAGCTTATCAGATGGTTAAAGGACCGGAAGTCACTGAGATTGTTGTACCTTACCATGTATTGGAAGAAGGAGACACTTTGGAAGGAATCTGCTGCAGATTAAAAGATGAATACGGCGATAAGCGCGACTGGCGCGAAATTGCTTTTTATGTCTGCAAGGATAACAACAAGAAAGACGGCTGGGTATACCTCGGGGAAAAAATCAATGTGCGCCTGCATGTTCCGGTCGAAACAAAATAAAAAAGCCGCCTGCAAAAAGCGCAGACGGCATGGGGATGTATGAAGTTACCAGCATCCATACATCCCTATTTTAGCATATAAGAGTGATGAGAACAAGGAGGAAGAAAAATGTCTGTAGTAAACATGCCTATTGAGTACCTTGTGCCGCATCCTCAGAACCCAAGAAAAGACTTGGGCAATCTGGAGGAGCTGACAGCAAGCATCAAAGAAAATGGCATCTACCAGAACCTTACCGTAATCCCGGTCAACGAAGCTGTACCGGGTGAAGAACCCAAGTATATGGTGGTTATTGGCCACCGTCGCCTGGAAGCTGCGAAACGCGCCGGGCTGCAGGAAGTGCCGTGCGCTATCGTAAGAGGCATGTCGGAAACGCGGCAGCTGCAGACTATGCTGCTGGAGAATATGCAGCGTAGCGACCTGACGGTTTATGAGCAGGCTCAAGGCTTCCAACAGCTTCTGGATTTTGGCATGGATATCGAAGATATATCCCAACAGAGCGGCTTCAGTAAAAGCACTATCAGACGGCGCTTGGAAATCGCTAAGCTTGACCAGAACAAGCTGAAGGAGATAAGCTCTACCCGCCAGCTTAGTCTAAAAGAGTTTGATGCACTGGCCAGAATCAAAAACTTAGAAGCCAGAAATAAAGCAATGGAGAAGATTGGCACAAATGATTTTGCTCTAGCAGTCAACCTCGCCGTGGAGAAAGAAAAGCTTGCTGATAACATGCCGGTATTCCTGGCAGATATGGAACGTCTTGGCATCAAGAAATTTCCGGATAGTGCCAATAAATACAGCAGCAAGTATAGACGCGTCGGCAGTCTGAACCTCTATGAGTATGAGGTAACAAAAGATAAAATTCCCAAGAAAACAGAGGGACTGTATTATGAGGCCAGCTATCCGAGAAACGTAGAGTTTTATGTCAAGGAAACAAAAAAAGCTAAAATTATAAAAAAAAGCGCCAAGGAGCTTGAAAAAGAAAAACGTATCAAGGAAGCATGGTTTAAAGTCGATGCTATGGCTGCAACACATTATGAGCTGCGCAAAGCATTCGTTGAAAATCTCAAGGGCACTGCTAAGCAGCGAGAAGCTGTATATATGGGAGCATATAGTCTTATTGTATTACGCAGCATTACATATATGACTTGGGGTGACATAAGCAAAGAAGTCGGCATAGATGATAAGTACTTAGACCCTCGGCGTGATGAGAAAGCAGTTAAACTGGCCTACGAAAGTTACGATAATACACAGCAGTGTATAGAGGTTATTTATAAGCTGTTTAATGATAACGAAAAAGAGTTTTATGCTAATGGTTACCGCGCGGTATATCCTGAATACAAGTTCAACCCAAGACTTGAGGCAATGTATCACTGGCTTACTAAGCTTGGCTATCAGATGAGCAGCGAAGAAAAGCTCATAGCTGCAGGTACGCACGAGATCTTCCAGCAAAATATTTTTGAGGGAGGCAATAGGTAGCATGAGTGAATACGGCAGATGCGATATCTGTGGCAAAAAATCTTTCCGGCTGAGAAGAAAGTATTATACTTATGGCTTTCCATGTGAGTGCTGCGGGCGCAATGGACATTGTGAAGTCGTACGTTATTGCGAAAAATGCAAGCCGCAAGAACCTAAATGGACACGCGTGGTAATGGGCGCTGATGTGGCTGAAAAGCTGGGAATGCTATGGAAGGAGCAGCATAATGGACGCAGCAATAGATGAATTTACAATTAACCTGGCTATTACAATTATCGTTATGGTATGCGCGTTGGCGCTGTTAGGAGGAACAAATGATTAACAACAAGATTTATAATTACGTGAACCGGGCGCAGCTGGCCATCAATGACTGGCAATGCAGCGGCGAGATTTATTATCTGGAGCAGGCAAAGGCAGAGCTTGCCGAAGCTGTTCTCTTGGCTGATGAACTGGCCAAGGAAAAACCAGTTTTTCTTCAATATAGCGCAGAGGTGCAGGGCTGCGTTGTTTCTAGCTATTTGTGCGATACTCCGGAGGAAGCCTTGGAAGATATTCGCCCCGACCTTGCTGTGGGTGATTTGGTTATAGTCCTTAAACAAGAAGAATCCCAATGGCAGCCTTATATTGATATGGATGATTTGATTGAAGGATTTATAAGCCAAGCAGATGATGAGGCTGGCGAAGGTGCAGAAGCATGGTGCGATTTTATTTCCGGTAATGCGCTGGCGCAGGCGAGAAAAGAGCTTGATGAACAGCTCAACGCTGTATTGGAAGCCTGGCTCAGAAAACATAAAGTTGAAGCCGGTTGGTATGACAGAGCCGGCATTGAGGGAACGTATAGATTTTGTGGTGATAAGTTTATCCGTGTTAGCAAGACTGGCGATGACGCATGAGCCAGCTAAGAAAAATGGAACGCAGAAAGCAGAAGAAGCTGCATCTGTTGGGCGGTGAAGAGCGGCTGAAGATTAAGGCCGGAGACAATGAACCCTTTGGCATCAGCAAGGCCGGCTATAATGCTATCTACCAGGCGGGCTATGAAGCAGGTATGCAGGCAGAGCGTGACAAGATGATACCGTATTATGCCAAATACTTCACCCATCAGATACTGGCAGTCTGCTGCAAGATACTCATGGAGAACTATAGCGAAATCCATGTACGCCATACGAGATTGGAGAAATTCACTGAGCTTTACGCCCGCGGCCTTGAGATGCTGGGCGAAGATAAAACCACAGAGCAGTATCTTGAGTACATCGAACAATATGGATTACATATAAATTGGAAGGAGCCGGAGACATGAAGTTTATGATAACCTGCGAAGAAGCCTTAAAAAATATAAACAAAGGCAAGATGGGAATCTTTAATTTCGGCTATCAGGTGCTGGATGTACAACAGATAAAGTATGCTCAGCATCTGGCCTGCATGAGAAAAAGAAAGCTCAGAAGCTACCTGAGCAAACACAGAAGCTTGCGTGATAAGTGCTTCCTGGAAGCACGGAAGCTGCCGCGCTTCTGCAAGACAAAAAAATAACTATATATAATAGTAGAAATTGGGCAGGTGAAATACCTGCCCAAAGCTTGATAAAGCATATTAGTTGAGTGGCATATCAGTGCCGGGAAAAATAACAGCCAAAATAACTTAGGCAGAATGGAGCGGAAGAATGTATGTAAAACGGACATGGAGATGTGGCAAATGCATCGAAGTAGAAAAATACCAGACCTTCCGCTACAAGGGAAAGATGACAGTACGTGCTCCACAAAGCAATCCTACTCCGGAAGCTATGGCCAAGGTAAACGAGCGTAACAGCTACAAGAATCTTCGCCGTCTGCTTAATACTAATTTTGGCAAAGGTGACCTGCATTGTGTATTGACCTATGCTCCGGATAAAAGAGCAAGCAGCCAGCAGGAGGCAAAAAAAGATATTCAGAAATTCTGCCGCAACGTGAAACAGAAATGCAAGCGTCGCGGCTCAAATTTCAAATATGTGGCTGTAGCTGAATACGGTAAGCGCTCTATGCATTTTCATGTTGTTATCCATAGCGGGCTGAAGCTGCAGGAGCTTGGCGATATGTGGCCGCATGGACGTATCCATGCAACGGAGCTGGACGGCAGCGGAGATTATGACAGGCTGGCCAGCTATCTTATCAAGCAGACCAACAAGACCTACAACGATCCGGAACGCAGAGTGTTTGCCAGACGTTATGTTACGAGCCGTAACCTTGAGCAGCCGGAGTGTAAGATTGAGAAAGTCAAGGCTGACAGCTGGCGTGAGATGCCGTCTGCACCTAAAGGCTTTTATGTGCTGCAGGATACTGTCGTCCAGGACGTCAGCGAGATTACCGGATATCCGTATCAGTATTACCGTTGCCTGGCACTAGGTGGCGGGAAACCATTGAAAACAAAAAGACTACGCAGGTAGGCGTTTATATCAGCGGCGGAATCTGCCTCGGTAGTTATATACAAGCAAAAAAACGGACAGGCGCAATAAGAAGTATATCCGCTGCTGCTATAAGCACGGGAAGGGGGAATCAGATTGCTGGTAAAGCACTGGCAGCGCGTCGCAGAGACACGCTTTAAGTATCAAAAAAAAATTCAGATGGCCGTGGATGAAGCGCGTGCCTGCAGGCATCCGCATGGGCTGAAGGACAAGCTGAAGCCTAATCCTACCCAGCAGGATGCACTCAAGGGAATGCTGCCGCTGAAAAAGGTTAGCGTATACATCGGACGTCGGAGCTATGAGCTTGTCATTGAGCAGCCGGAGGAGTGGCTGGCGGTGATAAGGGAGACGTATGCCTTATACAAAGACTCGCCTATTGGCCACGTCATGCACAAATACTATGACAACTACGAGAACAGGCACGTCCAGCCGGAGGTTATCAGCGGGCTGCAGGGAGTGAGCCGTCAGACGTTCTACGCCTGGCGCAATGAGTTTTTGAGTGACGCTGCTATTATTGCAGCGCAGCATGGAATAAAAAATTTTTAAGCATTGCCGTTTTGTACTTTACAAATCGGCGCTTTTGACGTGGTAAAATAGTATTGTGCAAAATAGCAAGTAAAAATAAAGGCCCTGACGGAGCGTTCCGCCGGGGTTATTTTTATGCCAAAAAGCAAAGGAGGTGAAGGCACTATGGCAGAGGTAAAAAAAGCAGTCAAAAAAGCTGTTAAAAATTCCGGTAAAAAAACTACCCCAAAAGCTGGTAAAAAAACCACGTCGGAAAAGCTCAGTCCGGCGCAGGAGAAATTTTGCCTGGAATACCGTAAGCATGAGGGTAACGGCACTGCTGCAGCCATAGCTGCCGGGTACAGTGAGAGGACCGCCGCACAGCAGGCTACCAGGCTGTTAAGAAATGTTAACATTCTGAAGCGCATAAAAGAGCTGGCAGATGACGCTATCAGAAAGCAGATTATCGGGCTGGATAAACGCGCTCTGGTGCTCAGTAAAATTGCCGAAGATGATGCTGCTGATGTGCAGGCCAGAATCAGGGCGATTGACGTTCTGAACAAAATGGATGGCGTGTATGTTTTCAAGACCGAGGTTAAGATTAGCGGCAATGTCAATGTGCTGCTGAAAAGGCGAAAGAAGGAGTAATGGGCCATGAAACCACAAATAAGCCAGGAAGACTACGATGCTTTAGTAGGCTATCTTGCTGAGTGCCAGCATGATCCGGAGCTTTTCGTAAAACTTTCTTTCCCATGGGGCGAACCTGATACTCCGCTGGAGAATAAGAAAGGGCCGGAACAGTGGCAGCTTGACATACTACGTGAAATAAAGGACGAAGTAAAAACTGCTGATGTTGCCATACGTGAAGCAGTAGCCAGTGGCCACGGCATTGGTAAGTCGGCGCTGGTGAGCTGGCTCATTCTTTGGGCGCTGGGTACCTGCTCGGATACGCGCGGCGTTGTTACCGCTAACACGGAAGCGCAGCTTCGCACTAAAACATGGGCAGAGCTTAACAAATGGTACAACATGTGGATAGCTAAACCATTGTTTGACTACACTGCGACAAGCATTTTCTGCAACGCTGACGGTAACGAAAAGACTTGGCGTATAGATGCAATTCCGTGGAGTGAAACAAATTCTGAAGCGTTTGCTGGCCTGCATAATCAGGGCAACAGAATTTTGATTATCTTTGACGAAGCATCAGCGATACATGACACTATCTGGGAAGTTACGGAAGGTGCCCTGACTGACGCAGACACAGAAATCATCTGGTGCTGCTTTGGCAACCCAACTCGTTCCAATGGCCGCTTTTATGATTGCTTTCACAAACACAGAAATTATTGGCACACTCGCAGGGTAGACAGCCGCAGCGTAAGCTTTTCTGATAAAAAGCAGATTGAAGCGTGGCGCGAAATTTACGGCGAGGACAGCGACTTCTTCAAGGTCCGCGTGCGTGGCGAGTTCCCGTCGGCCAGCGATAAGCAGTATATCTCCCAGTCTATCGTGGATGAAGCACGTCATAGAGTACTCAAGCCGTATCAGTATAATTTTGCTCCGGTTATCATTGGTGTAGACCCTGCGTGGACCGGTGCGGATAAAATCTGCGCATACCTGCGGCAAGGAAATTACAGTAAGTTGCTCTTTGAATATCCGAAGAATGATAATGACCTGCAGCTTGCCGGCAAGATTGCAGCACTGGAGGATGAGTACCATGCTGATGCAGTCTTTATCGACCTTGGCTATGGTACAGGTATCAAGAGTGCAGGCGATGCGTGGGGCAGGAATTGGACGCTGGTGTCATTTGGCAGCACTAAAGGCATACCGCCTAACTGTGTAAATAAGCGAGCAGCTATGTGGCAGGATATGCGGCGCTGGCTTATGGATGGCGGTGCAATATCGGCCGATGACAACGTGCTGGCTGATGACCTCGTAGGACCGGAGCTTGCTCCGCGTGACGATGGCAGAGTGCAGCTGGAGAGCAAGGAGAGTATGAAAAAGCGCGGGCTTCCGTCTCCGAACAGGGCGGATGCATTGGCGCTGACCTTTGCTTTTCCGGTGCTGAGCAGAAAACAGGAACATGAATACGCCTGGAGCGTCGATAATGGCGCGCAGAAAGAATATGATCCGTTTCATGGAATGTGGTAGGAGGTGAGACCATGGAAGAAATCATTATGCAGCTGCATGGCGGCGGCGGTGGTGGTGGCGGCGGAACGCAGATTAAGCAGAACGCACCCGGAAGCCAGAGCGCCGCAACTATTGACAGCGCGACCGAAGGGCAGCGTGAATTGCTGCGTGAAAAGCTGGGTAAGGCAAGAGGCCGTAACTTTACCAACAAGACCGGCGGCAGCATGGTAGATACAATCAAGAAAGCATTGCTGGGTGAATAGCAATGTTTGAAGAAATCTATCGAGACACAAAGCTGCTGAAGGATAAGCGCTTCGTTCTGGAGCAGATGTACCAGCGGCGCACTTCGTTTGAACCGACGTGGCAACTTCTGTCCCGGTATATCGTTCCGTATCGAGGACGCTTCCATGAGCGTGGCGGCAGCATTGACGGAGAGCGGCGTGACCGCTATCTCATCGACCCTTATCCGATGGATGCTGCAGGCAAGTGTGCTGCTGGCCTGCAGAGCGGACTGACGTCCCCGAGCCGTCCGTGGTTTGAGCTGTCTTTGGCCGATCAGGAAAAGGCTGAATATCATCCGGTACGCCAATGGCTAGATGATGTGCGTGACGTCATGATGGCCGTATATGCACGTGGCAACACCTACGCTATGCTGTACGATATCGAGGCTGAGCTGTGTCAGTTTGGCACGGCGGCGGCGCTGATGATGCAGGACTATGATACTGCTCTCTGGCACCGCAGTTACACCTGCGGCGAATATGCAGGCGGTGTGGATGCTAGAGGCAGGCTTTATTCCTTCGGCAGACGTTTTAAATTGACCGCTCCGCAGATGGTAGCGGAATTTGGCATTGATAACGTGAGCGTGGCCGTAAAGACTGCGTATAACAACAATGACCATACACAACGCTTTGAGGTTGAAATGCTCATCGTCAAAAACAATGAGTATAAGCCTGACCAATTAAAGCCCGGTAACTTCCCATGGCAGAGCTTTTACTGGGAGCGTGGCAATCAGCAGCAGTTCCTGCGTATCAGCGGTTACAAGGAGCAGCCGTTTATTATGCCGCGTTGGACCAAGGTGGCCAACTGCGAATATGGTTATGGTCCTGGGCACAATGCATTGGGTAACTGTATGCAGCTGCAGCGTATCGAGAAAGCAAAGCTCCGCTGCATGGATAACGAGGCTGACCCGGCTATGATGTTTCCGGCAAGCCTGAAGAAAGTCAACCGCCAGCCGGGAGCAAACAACTTTATTCCCGATGGTACGCAGATGAATGCTTATCCGATGATACCGCCGGGAGCAAAGCGCTACGAAGGCATGATAGCCTTGAGCAATGATAAACGGCAGCAGATAAGCGCTACGTTCTATAATGACCTTATGGTAATGCTGACGCAGGCGCAGAACAATCCGCAGATGACTGCTAAGGAAGTCGCGGAACGTCACGAGGAGAAAATCCTTATGCTGGGGCCGGTGCTGGAGCAGTTCCATAATGAGGTGCTGGACCCGCTGACCTTGCGTACGTTTGGACTCTGTATGCGCAACGAGCTTTTCCCGCCTATGCCGGAAGAGATTACTGCAGATGAGCTGAAGGTTAATTTTGTGAGCCTCTTGGCGCAGGCGCAGAAGATGGTAAGCCTGCCGAGTGTACAGAATGTACTTGGTATGGTGGGTAACGTAGCAGGTATCTATCCTGAAGCTGCCGACATTATTAACATCGACAACGTAATCCGTGAGGTTGGCGTTATCAGCGGTACGCCTGAGAAAATCATGCGCAGCGAAGATGAGGTGCAGCAGCTCAGAGAGCAACGCCAGCAGGCACAGGAAGCACAGATGCAGCAGGCGCAGATGGCACAGGGCGCTGAGGCGGCCAAGACCGGTGCGGAAGCTGCAAGGCTTTTGAGTGAGGTGCCGGCCAATACGGATAATGCTCTGGATGATATGCTGAGCAGAATGGGGATGAGCTGATGGAAAAGCAAAGATTTGCTGAACTGCTCGTAAACGTCATGCAGACGCAGACGGGCAGGGAATTTATTTATGAGCTGCTTGACACAATGGAAGTGCATGTCCCCAACTATGTTGTCGGGCAGCAAAGTGTCATGGGGTATGAGATTGGCCGGCGTAGTGTCGGCGAAGAACTGCTCCGTATGCTGAGAGATGATACTGAGGAAGGCCTGCAGCTGGAGCTGCTGATGCGGCAGGAAGCGCGGGACCGTCCCAAAGAAAAACACAAAGATGAATTCTATGACCAATTTGAAGGAGGTAATGTTTAATGCGAAAGAAATGGTTGTTCTTTTTGGCTCCTGACGGCGGCGATGCTGGCGGCGGTGAAGGCGGAGCTGGTGGCGATGGCGGCACCGGTGGTGACGGTGGTGCTGCAGGTGGCAGTAAAAGTATCTTTGATAATCCTGATGGCAGTGGCGACGCTTCTGGTGACGGCAATCCTGCTGATGCTGGCGGCGCTGGCGAAGTACCGGAAAACTATGAGTTTAACCTGGGCGAAGGCCTTACAATCACTGATGAGCAAAAAACAGCGTTTACCGCCATAGCTAAGGAAGCAAAGCTTTCGCAGGCGCAGGCTGACAGCCTGCTGAAAATGCACAGCGAGATTATCAACGGCTATATGCATGCTGCAGAAGATGCCATTGAAAAAAATATCGCTGAATGTCAGAAGCTGGGATTGACCAGTCAGGAAAACCTTGGCTTTGCCAGAACTGCTGTAGATACCTTTGGCGGCAGCGAGGCGATGCAGGTGCTGATTGATACCGGTGCTATCAATCATCCTGCTGTCTGCAAGCTCTTTGTAACTATCGGCCAGCTTATCAGCGAAGATAAACCGGCAGATACTCATGTCGGCGGTGGCAAGGGAACCCCGCGGGCAGAAGATATCCTCTTCCCTAACAGCAAATACTAAAGGAGTGAATTAAATGGCACAAACCGGACTTTATAACAACACCGGCCTGGCAACTATGTATGATATTGCGCAGCAGTATCGCTCTGCAGGTAATGAAGCAGCGGCGCAGGTCGTAGAGCTGCAGGCCAAAACCAACCGTCTCTGGGAAGTATTCCCGATGAGAACCTGCAACAGCGGCAGCGTTGAAAAAGCGCTTATCAGAACCAGCCTGCCGGATGTAGCATGGCGTATTATTAACCGTGGCGTAGCGCCTACTAAATCCAGCACTGGCCAGGCAAGCTTTACTACCGGCGGTGTTGAGGCCATTGCACAGATTGATGAGCGACTGATGAAGCTCAACAAGAACAGCAATACCTATCGACTCAATGAAAACTATGCACATCAGGAAGCTATGAGCCAGAAGATGTCTACTACCTTCTTCTATGGTGATGAACAAATCAACCCTGCTGGCTTTACCGGCCTTGGCGCTTTCTACTATGATAAGGCCGGGCAGGATGAAATCTACGCCAATCAGATTGTTGACGCGGGCGGTACCGGTAACAATCTGACCTCCCTTTGGGTAGTGACCTTTGCACCTGATACTGTTTACGGCATCACTCCGGAAGGCGTTCCTGGTGGTTACAGCTATCGTGACAACGGACGTGTTAAAGTGAGAGATGAGAATAACCTTGAATACTGGGGCTATGAATCTCAGTACAACTGGGACGTAGGCCTCTGCGTACGTGACCCGCGCTATGTAGCACGTCTGGCCAACATTGATACTACCAATACCAGCAGCACTGACTTCATCGACAAACTGATTGAAGTATATGACTGCATTGAAAATCCTGACCATGGCCGTACTGTTATCCTCTGTAACCGTAAGGTGCAGACCATGATCAATATCATTGCACAGAAGAAAAACAATGTTAACCTTTCTCTGGAAGACTTCGGCGGCAAGCGTATTCAGCATTTCTGGGGCTCTCCCATCCTGCGTAATGATGCTATCCTGAGCACTGAATCTAAAGTGCCGGTAGAATAAGGAGGTAAGAACATGGCTGTAATGATTGATGCAAAGCTTATTCTTTGCGAAAATGTCGATACTGCAGCGACTGTCACCAGTAAGGCAATTGATATCGGCCGCAACAAATCTTTGAGACCGCTCTATGTTGATGTTAAACTGACTAAGGGCGTAACTGCCGGCCGCGTCAAAAGCGTAGAGCTGCAGACCAGCGCTGACGCAAACTTCTCTGCTCCTATCACTGAGATGGTGGTGACTATCGGCAAAACTGCCGAGCAGCAGAAGCATGCCTGCCAGCTGGCGCAATTCTTCGCGTCCATCCAACCGCAGGGACGCTACGTCCGCGTAAAAATCACCGGTGATACTACCGCTCCGGCAGGCGGCAAGATTTGGGCATATCTGTCCCCGGATATTCAGGTGCCGGTATGAGATACAAAGTAATCCGCACCTGCTATTGGCAGCGCAGACTTTGGGAAAAGGGCGAAGTGGTGGAGCTGGGTGAGAATGTGCCGGAGCATTTCAAACCGCTTTATAATCCAGCTGAAAGATTGGCCCTGAACAAAAATGCTGACGAGCTTTCGGATGAAGAACTTACGAACGAAACGCCTTCCGACGAAGTGCTTTCGGATGAAGAAACTATGAACGAAGAACCTTCGGAAGAAACGTCTGGCAGCATGGAAAACCCGGATATCATGCCTTCTTCTTTGGAAGATATGAATGTTGGCCAACTGCAGAAGTTGGCACGTGCAAACGGCCTGGAGCCGCCGAAGAATGCAAAAAAACAAGAACTGATTTCCGCTCTGCGCGGAGAATAACATCGGGCCGGAGCTTATTCCGGCCTTTTGTTTTTTAGGAGGAAACCATGAACAACATTGAAATCTGTAACCTTGCGCTTGGCCGTATCGGCGTAGACGAAATCAACCGCATGGATGAGGCAAGCCAGCCTGCAAGAATCTGTACACGTTATTTCAATTTTACCCGTCAGAATGTATTGCGCCGCTTTCCTTGGACGTTCGCAACGAAGCGTGTGCAGCTGGCACTGCTTAATGAAACGGCACCTGATTATAAATACGTCTATCAATATCCTTCTGATGCTCTGGCGATACGCCTTATGTACAATGACAGCTTTGTTGGCCTGCCTAAAGATAATTACTTCCGCATTATGAACGGTAACGGCGGACGCAAGATATACAGTAATATCTCTAACGCCTACGTGGAATATACTGCAGACGTAAAGGACAGTGAAACCTTCGACAGCCAATTCATTGAAGCCTTCAGCTGGAAGCTGGCGGCGGAGATGGCGTTCGCTTTGACCGGTAACATGAACCTTGCGACAAATGCTATCCAGGCATACAATGCTTACTTTACGGAAGCAGCTGGCGAGGATGCTGCAGAAGACAATCAGGAAGAAGCTGTACAGGATAGACTGGCCAACGCCAGATGGGAGGGCTGACAATGGGACTGTATCAACTGAAGCCCAGCTTTGCCGGCGGTGAATTGTCGGACAGCATGTACGGCCGCGTCGATATCAACAAATATGATAGCGGCGCTGCCACGTTAAAAAACTTTACGGTGCAGCGTTATGGTGGCGTGCGTAACCGCAACGGCTTCCGGCATATTGGCGTAACCTATGGAGGCAAGCGTGCCTTCTATATCCCCTTTCTGTATAACACCAATGAAACCTATATCATAGAAGTCACTGCAGGGCATTGCCGCTTTCTGTACAACGGCCAATACATAGTAGAGGATAACGGAGAGCCTTATACAATAAGCAACAATCTTAATCCAGCCGACCTGCAGGGTATCTGCAAAATAAAATATACGCAGAGTGCTGACGTGCTTTTTATCGTGCATCCTGATCATTACCCTATGACGCTTACGCGCTACAGTACATATGACTGGCGCTGGGAACAGATGCCTATAACAGGCGGTCCGTTTGAGGACAGCAATGGCAGTACTGCAACGGAGGATGAGCAGGTAACGCAATTATATCGTTATGGTCCTGGAACCTACGAGCTGACGCTTCCTGATACCGTAACCAATATTTCGGTAGAATTGGCTGGTGCTGGCGGCGGTGGTGGCGGCGCTGCTATCGCAGGAACATATACGGCTCCCGGAGGTGATGGCGGCACAGGTGAATACATCCGCTTTTCAACTGATGTTCAGCCTGGGCAAAAGTATAAGCTTGAGGTTGGTGCTGGTGGTAAAGGTGGTAACGGCAGGTTAAGCGAAAAGTCGGGGAGATACTTGACCGTTGATGGAGATGCTGGTGGCGCTGGCGGCAACACGATTGCGTTTGGCAGGACAGTTAAAGGTGGTGGAGCTGGAAGTGGCGGCCATATTCTTTTCCGGTTCCAGACTACACCAGGCAGCAAAGGTGCGAGCTACAGCGGTGGTGCTGCCGGTGGCATAAAGGGAACAGATGCTGCCAGCGTCAACGGCAAAAGCGGCGGTGACGGGTACTGTAATATCCGCTTCCGCTATGGCAGCAAGGCAGCGAAGATAACGGCCAGTGCGACGGAAGGCGAAGTCACGTTAACGGCCGATAAGGATATCTTTGAGAAAGATAACATTGGCAGCCTTATTGAGCTGACTCATTATAAAAAAAGCGAATACAAAAAAGGCAAACCTGATGCAACGGATGCGCTGCTGGTAAGCTGCCTGCCGGGCTCTAGCGTCTATGTAGAGAGCTTCGGCTTCTGGAAGGGAAACTTCTCGTTGGAAAAATATAACGAGAACAGCTCTATGTGGGAGCTTGTAAGAACTCAGGATGGCAATCACAGCCAGAACTACAACTTTACCGAAAAGAACGAAGAGGAATACATTGTCAGGTACAGGGTAACCTCAACAGAGTTTGATACAACCATCTGGAGCGGTGAGAATGAGAAGCAGACCGGTTACGTCACTGTGCAGAGCTTCGGCAATGATTATAGCGGTATTATAAAAATTACTGAGTACATCAGCGGTAAAAAGGTTAAAGGCAAGGTATTGCGCACGATTGGCAGTACAGACGCTACGCAAATCTGGGCTTTTTCTCCGTGGAGCAGGAGCAAGGGCTATCCGTCTGCAGCAGGCTTCTTTGAGGACCGTTTGGTATTTGCCGGCAGCACAAGATATCCGCAGACGTTCTGGAGCAGTAAGGTAGGAGATTATTATAATTTCGGAACATCAACACCTGTGGTAGACGATGATGCAGTAACGGCTACTCTAAACGGCGGCCAGATGAACGGTATCAAAGCAATGGTAGCCTTTGGAGAATTGATTCTGCTGACAAGCGGCGGTGAATATAAGGTAAGTGGTGGGCAGGGCAAAGCGCTCACGCCTAGCAATACTTTAAGTCAGGCGCAGGAATACCGCGGCATATCTGACGTGTTGCCGGTAACTGTAGGCAGCAGAATTGTCTTTGCGCAGCAGCAGGGCAACATCATCCGTGATCTGGCATACAGCTATGAGGCTGATAAATACACCGGTGATGACCTCAACCTACTATGCTCTCATCTCTTCGATGGCCACAAAGTAGTAGCTATGACCTACCAGCAGACTCCGGACAGCATCATATGGTTTGTCCGAGATGATGGCCTGCTCTTGGGACTGACCTATATCAAGGAGCAGGATATCTACGCATGGCATAAGCATAGCATTAAGAATGCGCGTTTTGTCAATGTCTGCTGCATCCCTGGCGGAGAATGTGACGAGCTTTATGCTGTCATAGAACGTAACGGCCAATACGAGAACGTTATGCTGGAAAAGAGGAACGATAACGATGTGCCGGAAGAACAGATTTATGTTGACGACGGCATAACCGTACGTGGCAGCGATATAAAAGAGGTAACGGGCCTGACGTGGCTGGAGGGTGAAACCGTGGCCATACTGGCTGACGGAAACGCGCTGCCGCAGCAGAAGGTGGAAGGCGGTAAAGTTACGCTGAGCGAAAAGCATGGCTACAGTGTTGTGCATGTAGGACTGCCTATTGATGCAGTCATAAAGACACTGCCGATAGAATTCCAGATGCAGGACGGCAGCTCCATTAGCCGCAAGAAGCGCATAGGTAATCTTTCCGTCCTCTTTAAAAACACGCGTGGCGGACTGTATGGCCTGAGTGAGGAAAAACTGGATGAAATCAAATGGCGCGATACTGAAGCATATGGCCAGTCTACAAAACTTTTCACCGGTAAGAAAAAAATCGTCCTGCCTGCTGCAGGCTGGGACGAAACGCAGCAGCTTATCATTAAGCAGGATGCGCCGCTGCCGATGACGGTATTGGCCATTGTGCCGGAGATTGTGCCGGGAGGATAATATGGCGGAATATACTTTTTCTCGTCCGTCTGATAGAGATATTGAATACGTGGCCGCACATCTGCGGCAGGACAACAGGCAGGAGCTGACGGCGCTGTATGGTGCTGGACATGAGCTGGATGTTTTAAAAAGAAGCGTCAGATATAGCGAACTGATTGGCTGCTTTTATGTTGACGGCATACCTGCAGCTATATATGGAGTAAGAAGCCCGGCTGCAATATGCTCTGTCAAATGCGTCTGGCTGCTCATGACCGACGAAACATTGAAGCATAGGCTAGTAGTAGGGCGATATACCAAACGCTTTCTGAGGGCGATTGTGGCGGCCTATGGGCCTATGTCCAATAAGGTTGATGCTGGAAACGCAGAAATCCTGCGCTGGCTCAGATGGCTTGGCGCTGAGATATCGGAACCGGTGCAATGCGGAATATACAATCTGCCGCACAGGGAATTTTATTTTGACGAAAGAATTTTAAAGGAGGGATAGCATGGGCGTAGGAGTAATGATTGGTGCAACTCTCTTGGGCGGTTATCTGCAGGGACGTGCAGCACGTCAGCAGGCCAACGCACAGGCGGCGCAGGCGCAGGCAAATGCTGATATCGCCTATAACAATGCGCAGAAGCTGCAGGAGCAGGCCGAGAAGCAGGCGCAGAATAATGAAATCAACGAGGAAAACAAACGCCGCAGACTGCTGCAGCTGCAGGGGCAGCAGAGAGCCAACATCGGCGCGGCCGGAATCACGGCAAGCGGCAGTGCACTGGCGGCGATGGCAGACAGCCAGTTTAACCAGGAGCAGGAGCTTGCCTTTGAGAGATACAATGCGCGTCAGCAGGTAGATAACATCTTCCAACAGAGTACGGACAATTTGAATCAGGGCGATGCCTATGCGTCGAGCGCCAGAGCCTACCGTAAGGCAGGCAAGCGCGCTATGATGAACAGCATGCTGCAGGCAGGGCTGAGCGTAGCGTCTAATCTTTATACGGCCAAAAGCATGGGTGCGTTGAAAAGCTCAGCCGGTAAAAGCGTAGGCCTGCAAAACTACAGTGTACCGGGCTACACAGAGATGAAAGGACTGCCTGCTCATACCGGTGGCGGCATCTCAAGCTACAGTAATGATGGCTGGGCGAAAGCAAAATGGTAAAAATGTCATTTTGTACTTTACAAATCGGCAAAGTATGTGTGTTAAAATGATAGTGCGGAAGGGAAGCCATTCTCCCATTTTCATCATACTCTAAAAAATTAGCAACGTAGAAAGCATCTGAGGCTAAGCCTTGGGTGCTTTTTGCGTATATAGGAAAGGAGCAGAATATGGCAGTAATTGATGTTTACGAGAACCAGGCAAAGCTCGGTACGCCTGCAAGCCGGACGAGCGGTGTGCATCCTGATATGGGCGGGCAGATGGCGCTGGCAAGGGCAAATGCAAATCTTACCAATATGATGGTCGAGGGAGGGCAGAAGCTCTATGAGCAGATAGCCATTGCCGACGTGATGAAGGCCAATAATGATTATAATATGCAGATGAGCAGGCTGCAGAATGAGCTGCTGCAGAACAAGGAAGAGAACGCAAGGGATAACCTTACCAAGTACGAGGAAGGGCGCAAGAAGATTATCAATGGCATTATGCAAAAAGGACCGTCGACGCTGCGTGGCGTTTTGGGAAGCAAGGCCTTTTACAATACCATTGAGCGTGACTGGACCGGCCAGCGTGCCCAGATGGAACGTTATACCATGGGCGAGATGGAGAAGTACCAGGATACGCAGCTTAACAATCAATATAAATTAGCTTTGAAGGACGTAGCTGTAAACTGGCATAACAATGATGATCTGGACGCTGTTATGCGCCGCGGCGATTTTATGACTGCAGCAAGGTACGCCAACTATGGCCAGGAAAAGATTGCTGAAGCAAGCAACAAATGGAAGGCTGCGGTAGCAGAGACGGCAGCGCAGGCTGCTATCAATTCAGACAGCAGCGAAGGATGGACGCGTGGCGGCGAGATACTGCAGGCCTACGGTTATCTTATGGACCCGCAGAAACGTATTCAGTATGACAAGATTATCAGTGCGAGGGAGAAAAGCAATAATCAGCTTAATACCTTTGCTGGCATTTATGCTAAGTATGGCAGTGATATAAACGGCGGTGTGCAGGCGCTCTTGTCTACGCAGACCGGTACGGCAGATATCGCTAAAGGTTTGGCATTTGCACAGGGAGAGGAAGGCAAGGCTTGGGGCAGCAATCAGTGCGCTAACTTTGTAAAAAAGTATATTCAGACGGCTGGCGGTGATTATGAAATTACCAGCAGTTTGGCTGACGGTACCTACCTTAACGCAGAACGTAAAGGGCTGACGTTTAATGACCGTAAACAATTAAGGGACGGAGATATTGTCTATTGGCAGGTAGATGGCAGCAAGTACGCTACGAGCGACAACCCGGATGATGTACATTCTGACACCAAGGCCTATAAGGGCATTACCCATGTCGGCATATACAATGCCAAGACCGGCAAGGTTATCCAGAGCGGTGAGCATGGAGTGAGTGAACTGGCTCTGGATGCTGCCGGATATCATACGGTAGGCTACAGCCATATCGGCGGCAGAGCTATGGACGCTACAGAGCGCGAAGAATTAAAAAAAGGTTATATGCAGTACGCGCTGCAGCAGGTGCAGCAGAAGCGTACAAGCACTAACCTTATGGTGGAAAGAGCTTCGGATGAAATGTTTGCTGCCTACAATAATGGCATACGCGACCCGGCGTATTTTGAAAACATGGCCAAACAGATAGCAGGCAACGATTATAGCGCCTATAAAACTTTGCATGCTGTAGCCAAAAGCTTTACATCTTCGGGCGTACACAAATTAACTGTAGGTGAGGCTATGGAAATAGAGGATGCCATAGACAAGGGCGGACTGTCGCAGGATGAGCTGATCCAGAAGTTGTCTGATGCAGGCTGCAGCACGGAAACAATTATGAAATACGTGCATATGAATAAGCAGGCGGCGAAAGCTGCAGCTAGGGGCGAAGGCAAGGCATCATTTGACTGGGACAGCGTTATGGAAGCCTTTTACAGCAAAATGGGCGGAAGAAATAAGGTGCCGGAAGCGTGGCGTCCAGGATTGAAGCGGTACGCCAAAAGAGCAATAAACGAATACATAGCTAAAGAAAACCGCACGCCTACCGTAGACTGGGTGATGGATATTATGGAGCAGGGACTGGTTAAGGGCGTTGGCGGTGTTACGATAGAAGGTGAACACTTCTGGAACAGTGATATATCATACAACATGGCACAGCTTGGCAACCATGATATCTATCATATCGGTAATGCAGACGACGGTTATGTCAATGTATGGTTTTATGGCAATGCTCAGCCGGTGCGCATGAGCAAGGCAGCGTTTAAGCAGACGATGGGAGATTAACATTATGGGAACTTTTAATTTCAGTAATATGCAAGGTGGCCAGCAGCAGGAAACACAGAACATTCCGCGTGAATTTCGTCCTGCTGTTGAGCAGGCAAAAACAGAACCGGTCGGCTCTTACAGTAACAACAAAACAGGATTCTGGGACGGAGTGAAGAATTTTTTCTCCAGCGCTGATGTTGATACCAGTGCCGGCTTTATTGATGAAACCGGAACATGGAACAATGGCACTAAACAGGAGCTTGCTAAATACTATCCTACACAAAAGAGTGCGGAAGAACTCGAAAAGGACAGACTAGGCTCTTTGTGGGACAGAACGTATAAAAAATATCATTACAGTAAAGACGATGTGTTGCTGGAAGCAAAAAAAATCAGCGCGGCCACAAGCATTCCGGAAAATGCTATCCTGGCTAACGCTGATAATCTGGCCAATGCACGCAATGTATATAATTATCAGCAGAAGGCTATGGACCCTCAGGCAGTGTTTGAGGCCTACCCTGAGCTGAGCGAGCTGGCCAAGCTGAGTGATACTGACGCTGCTATTGCTCTGCATAACTTAAAGAACGTACGCCAGACGCAGGGCATTATTGAAGCAGCTAAGACCGGCTGGGAGCTTGATAACCTGATGAGCGAGCGCGGCCGTATGGGTTACGCCGCTATGAACGGCAAGGAGCTGACGGATGCTGACATTGCACGTTTAGGAGAAATTGAAAAAGCACAGAAAAATACCAAGGAACTGCCGGGGCTTTTTGAGGACCCGATGAGTGCTATTGTCGGAGGCACGGTGCAGAGTGGCAAGATGATGCTGCGTAATGCTCTTAATGGCCAGAAGATGGGCGTATATGGCGCTGGCTTCGGCGCGCTTCTCGGCGGCATTGCCGGTGGCGGTGCAACGCTGGGTGCAGGTGCTGCTGCAGGCGCGGCAGCAGGTGCCAAGATTGGTTATAGTGTCGGCAGCCGTATCGGTATGGCGCAGGATATGTATGACGAAATCGCCGGCAACAACTACCTTGATTACAGAGGCTATAAGGATAAGCAGGGCAGGCAGCTGCTGACAGATAATCAGGCGCGCAGCTATGCTGCTGTAGCGGCAGCGCTGGAAACAGGTATAGAATTCAGCAACGCAGATAAAATCCTGAACGTCATCAAAGGCGGTGCAGGTGCGCAGAGCATCAAAGAAATTATCAGCAGTGCCAAGGACAGCACGGAGCTGCAGAGCCTGCTTGCCGCATATCTGCGTGACAGTGCAAAGAACATCGGAACAGTGGCCATCTCCGAGAGCGCGGAAGAAGGAGTGCAGGAGATGAGCAACAGAATTATTTCTGATATTGCTGCAGCAAACAATCCAGGCGGTGATATCCCTACATATACGGCAAAGGACGTTATTGTTGGCGGGCTGGAGGCAAGCTGGCAGGCGCTGCCTGCGTCGATCGGCTTTGGCGCTGGTGCGCATGGAGCAAGCACGGTATCCTTTATGCGTCGTGCATCCGCGGCGCTGCAGCTGAAAAGCGAAGAACAGAAGGCTAACCTGCGTGATGCTAACGGCATATCTATGCTGAGAAGTCTTGCTGAGGATATCAAAAACAATGCTTTGTTTAAAAAAGCTCCGGAAGTATATAACGAAGTACTGAATAATCAGCTCAAAGGCACGGAGCTGGAAACTATTAACATAGATACAGAGTACGTCCTTAATCAGCAAGGCGGCTATGAGCTTTTGAAATCTGCAGCAAAGGCAGCAGGCATAGGCGAACAGTATCTTAAAGACATCATCGACACTAAGGCAGATTTGAAAATCAGTACAGCAGATTATGTATCTAAGCTGCTGCCGACTGAAATCGGCGCTCATCTGGAAGACTACATCACATTCAGCGATATCAGCGAATGCCTGGCACGCAACAGAGAATATGCCGGCAGGATGCGCCGCGAGATGGACCGCATATTGGCATATGAGAACCGCCAGCGTGAAGATGCTTTGAATACCTACCTTGATAATAACTTCCATACTCCGGAAACCCGTGAGATAGCAGAGGCAGTATTGCGCCGCTTCCCGGACAATCCCAAGGAAGGTGTAAAGGAAATCAGAAAATCACTGCAGGCCAAGATTGACGAGCCGCTCAATCAGATTATCGAAGAGCTGGAAAAGGGTATGGGCAACGGCGTAGCTGTAGTAGAAATCCCGGAATATGATAATCAGATGCGTGGCATCAAGGTAAGCAATGACGACCCATGGTATCAGCGCTACTATAAAGAGAATAAGCATAAGCCCTCTAAGATGGAGCTGCGTGAGCTGGCGCGTGAGATTTGGACCGGCCACAACGAGTATGGGCTCTTTGGCTGGGAAAACCGCACTCCGGAAGAGAACCAATGGTATGAGAATAACAAGGCAGCTATGGAAGCAACGGAAGAAGCTATCCGCAGATTGGATGCATTGACTCCTGCTCTGGAAAAAATAGATCCGGGCGAACTCTCTATTACTGAAGGCCTGAGCGAAGAAGGCTTTGAGGTATACCGTAAGCTGCGTGGCAAGCTGGAAGGCGCTGAAAGCAAAGAAGTGCGGCAGGCAGCACAGATGAGTGCTATCCTTGCCGCACGAATGGCAGACCGCATGGCTGAGCTGCATAGACAGGTTGGCCATACTAAATATACTGCGCTTGATTATGCGCGTAGTATTGGACTTATCAGAAGTGAGAGTGAAGCTGCTGAGCAGAAGTTTAATCAGGCAGTAAATGTAGGTATAAATGAAAATACCAAATATAAACTTTTAGATTTAGATGTTTTGCAAGACAATATAGGCACCGACAAAGAAACTCCGGAGGCTAATCAAAAAGCCATAGATTACATTAAACATGTATTAACTGAAAATGAGCCGGTCACTACAAAAGATTTGTCAAGTGTATTTGATTTTAGCAAGATGAGTGAATATGATCAGCGTCATATTGTTTTGGCAAAATCGCAAAGAGGGCGAAAAAACAAAACGGAAAGGCAGGGAAGAAATTTAACCATCAGTAATCCTAGAGAGATTTTGCAAAATGCAGTTTTAGTTGAGATAAATCCATCAAAGCATTCTAATGAAGTAGACAATAAGTTACGTGAGGATATCAAAGGTTCATTGTCATATAGATTTGTTATACCAGTAAAGTTAAATGGACAGGCTCAAACGTTGGTCATTACTGCTATTGGGACATCTGCTAATGTACTAAAAAAATTAAACGAAGTAACTTTATACGAAGTTTACACAACAAAAATCCCGCCATCCCAGAGACAAGCTTCCCTGAAAGATGGCGGGATAGGGGATGCTTCAAAAGAAACAATTCCCTCTGAATATAGTTTAGCAGAGATTTTAGCAAAAGTCAAAGACCTTAATCATAAACCTTATGTTGATAAAGAAACAGGCAAGCTAATAATAGAAGACCAGATGGCTATAGGCTCTATGAAATTAGGCCAGAAAGCATGGCATGGCACGCCTTACGATTTTGAAAGGTTTGATATTGGCAAAATCGGCGATGGCGTTGGTGACCAGGTACATGGCTGGGGCCTGTACTTTGCTAAGGATAGAAAAATATCAGAGGCATACAAGGAAGTGCTGGGGGCTGACGCTGGCGCAGTAATTGTAGATGGGGTTACGTACAAAATTGATGAGGAGGGAGATTGGGCAACAGCAGCAGGACAGAAACTCATTGACAATGATCCGTTAGAATTTGTTCTGGATACATTTGATGCAATGACCGGAAATAAGAATAAGAAAAGTGCAATAAAAAGCTTAAAGGAAAGAATTGCAGGAACCAAAAGAACGGCTAATACAGAAAGCTATATTGCTAAACTAGAAGAAGCGATAAACATTATTGAAAAAGCTGACGTGAAGTACGAAAATACTTCACGCCTGCTGAAAGTGGAAGTTCCAGAAAACGATGTATTGCTAGACGAACAAAAGACTTTCATTAATCAAAACAAAAATGTACAAGCGCTTTTGAAAAATACTATAGAATCTTTGGATGATGCGCGGTCAATGAAGTTCTGGGAAAATCTGCTGAACTTTAAATTAAGAGCTTTTGATAATGCTGGCAAGGTTCAGTTTAAGATTGATGGCTTCAATAAATTAGCAGATGGCATTGGTAAGCTTTTAGAGAGCAATTCTAATACATTTGGCTATAGAACGCTTGCAAGAAGCTTGGAAAGATACGGATATAGCAAAGAAGAAATTGAAAAGCTAAAGTCAGATGGTGAGTATCGTAATCAAGAACAAGAGAAGCTCAGAAGCCAGGCTGCTGCTTTAGAAGAAGAATTAGAGCGTGCCAAAGCAGAAGATGCTGCTGCAAAAGAGGAGGTTATCAATCAGGCAAAAGCTGATATTTCCGGTACTTTGGGGGGCATGTTTTCCGGCAACAAGATTTACGATGCTCTGGCAAAGGCTATGGGCGAAGAGGATTATAATTGGCGTGGCGCGTCTGAGCTGCTTAATGAGCACGGAATTAAAGGCATAGCTTACGAAGGTATGAAAGATGGCCGCTGCTTTGTCGTCTTCGATGATAAGAGCATTGATATTATAGAGCGCTATAACCAATCTGCTGGCGAGCGTGCTATGACTGCAAATATGGAGAAGCTGAAGGAAGCAAAAGAAATGCTGGCTAAAGCTGCAGATATGAAAACTATCTACCAAAAGACCGGCTGGCATTTGGGCGCGGACGGCAAGTGGCGTTTTGAAATTCCTGATAATCTGGATAAAATTAACCTTGTGGAATTGAGGGACAATGAAACAGTTACGCTTGGTCGCATCTATGATAATCCTGCGTTATATGAAGCTTATCCGTGGTTAGCAAATCTTGAAGTCACTACAGAATTTATGAATTATAACACAGGTGGCTATGCTATAGGCAAAAGAAGAATAGTGCTCAATAGAGGACTAACTGGAGTAAATCCTTTGAAAGCAAGAGAAAGAGAGGAAATGTTGTGGGCAGTGCGGGGAGACAGCGACGCAAAAAGCAGTGTAATAAAAGCTTTCGATGATATTGCGAAAGGAGTTTTACCAGAAGACAGTGTTATCGAAAAAATAGCTACAAAGCTAGAAAATAGTTACTTTGGTGTTGATGATTTACCTGATCCTTTTTCCAATGAAAAATTTAATTCTCAAAAATCATATTCCTTGAAAGAAAAGAAAAGAAAGTTGAAAGAACAATTTCAATCTGTTTTGGAAGGTGCCCGCCCTATTGAATCTCAGAAAGAAACGCTCATCCATGAAATCCAGCATATCATCCAGAATGCAGAAGGCTTTGCTGGCGGCGGCAGTACGGCCAGAGTCAACGAACAGATGAAGCACCAGCTGCAGAAGTACGATGAAGAAATAGAGCGCCTACATCCTAAAGGTAAAGAATATGTTACGGCTATGCTCGAATATGACATAGCTGACTTTGAACATGACACCGGTGAAATTTCCGATGCTGCTTTTTCTGATATCAAAAATAAGGTTAAAGAGCTGGAAGAACAGATACCCGAAGAAAAAGTAAAGCGCCTGCAGGAAATCAAGGAGCTGCAGACAGATTTGCAATGGCAAGCTGAAGACGAAAGCTCTAGCGATTATGAAAAATACTTCCGTTTGCATGGAGAGCAGGAAGCCAGAGTAGCATCAATGAAAGCACGGCTCTATACCATGGGCGCAAGCCAGGAAAGAATTGATAACGAAGTGTTGAACGCTATCGATAATCCTATCATTGTATTTGGCGGCAGAAGCTACAGCATGGACTCTGATCAGCGCGGCTTATGGCAGCTCAAAGGCCAGACTGCCTTTAAAACTACCGGCGAGAAGGTTATTTCTCTGTTTAAGGCTGCAGACCAGTCGACATTTATGCATGAGATGGCTCATATCTATCTGCATGATATGCTGGCGCTGGCAGAATTACCGAATGCTCCGAAGCAGCTGCTGGATGACGTGGCCACGATTAACCGGTGGGCTGCATGGAACGATACGCAATTTGTCAAAGAGTACAAAGGCACTGCTATGGAGAGTGAATTTAAAAAGCTCAACGAGCAGATGAAAACTGCAGTTGCCAAAGGCTCCGTTGAAATCGAAGGCAAGAAAATGACCTTGGAACAGATGCAGCGGCTCTGGATGCAGGAACGCTTTGCCCGTGGCTTTGAAAATTATCTGAAGAGCGGTGACGCACCTACAGAAGCAACGCGCAGTATCTTCCGGCGCTTCAAGCAGTGGCTGACTAAAATCTATCGTGCATTCAGCCAAATTGGCGGTGCTCCGTCCAAAGAGGTTAAAGCAGTTATGGACCGCATGATTGCCAGTGAAGATGAAATCGACATTGCTATGAGGAAAAAAGGCGTGGATGATTTTGCCGAAAGCGGTGGTATGGACTATCTGGAAGGAAGCACGAAGGACGTATATCGCCGTATGGTAGAGCGTGCTAAGGCTGATGCTGAGGAAAAGGTGCTCAAGATAGCACTGAAGGATGTCAAGGAAGATTACCGGCAGCAGGAAAAGGAACTGTTTGAGCGTGAAGAAGCGGAATACCGAGAGAAACTGGCCGCAGAACCGGTATTTATTATTCAGGAGCATATCAAGAATAACCCTGATATGAGCACGTCTGTTATCTGCGAAACATTGGGCATGAACGTGGAAGATTACGTTAAGCAGCTTAAAGAGTATGGCGGCAGCTTGGATGCTGCGGTAGAAGCTCATATGAAAGAGTTTAAGGAGGGGATAGATAACAGTGGCATAGATGCTCAGTATTTCCGCGAACGCGCGGAAGAAGTCGTGCAGGAGAGCAAATACCGTAAGCTGGCCACGGCGATGGAGCTGGAAGCGTTTGAGCGCATTGCCAAAAAGCAGCGTAACCTGACTACCCAAATAGAGGCCGACGGCAAGAATGATGCTGCAGAAAAAGGCGTCATTAAGACGGTAGACAAGATGACCAGGCAGAGCAAGCAGATAGAAGAGCTTACTGCAGAAACAAAGGGACTGAAGCAGGATAAACGTGAACTGCTTGCTAATGTGCGTGGCCTGCGTGATGCAGCACTCAGTCATTACAAGGACTATGTGCAATTCGTTGAGATGAAGCTGGAGGTTATGCCTATTGAGGACGCCAACAACTACCAGATGTGGCGCAGAAAGTCGGCGCAGGCGCAGTACAATTCTGAGCAGTCTCTTGTAAAAGGCAACTGGGATAAGGCCGTCAAATACAAACAGGCTCAGCTGATCTATGACATGTTTGCTGACAGAGCTGTCCGCAACGCCAAGCAGATCAAGAAGATTGAAGATGGCCTGAAACGTAAGCAGCAGACTATCAGCAAGGCGAAGAACATATCTGCAGATGAACGTTATGCGTATAATCATCTTATGTATGTGTTTGGCTTTTCTGACGCAGACGCGCCGGTACCGCCGCATTATGAGGGAATTATGGAGGTACTCATGAAAGCAGATGCTACAAGGGAAGAAGGCGGCCTTATGCTGGAGTCTCCGTTCTTCGGACCGGATGGCCAGACCAATCTCCCTGAATGGTTCCTGCAGGCGGCGATGAACAGCAATAAACGTAAAGCAGGGCATAAGGATTTAAGCAATATGCAGGTTGATTTGGTGGCACAGGTTATGCATATCATCTATAAACGAGGCATGGATAATATGAAGCTGGCCACGATTAAAACCAAGGATGGCAGAACCCTGACGGTTGATGAAGCAGTCGCTGAGATTGAAGGGCAGACACGCCAGCGCATGCTAGAACGCACTAATGCTGACCCGACTGGTGCCAACAAAAACAGATGGCAGGATGATGCTGCAAACTTTATAGACCAGGCGGACAGGGTGCTGATTAAGCCGGAGATGGAGCTGAAAAAGCTGGGTGATGTGGCGCTGCGGTATATCTACGACCCGCTGAAGGAAGCTGCAGACAAAGAGCTGAAGATGGCCGTGAATATGCAGAACAAATTAAAAGGACTGTTTGGTGCCTACTCTCCCGAGGAACTGGCAGATATGCGTAACAAACGCCGCTATAAATTTGGCTCATCGGTTATTACCAAGGAGCAGGCCATTATGATTGCGCTTAACTGGGGTACAGAAACTAACCAGCAGCGCGTCTTGGACGGCTATCACGTCAACGTAGCGCAGGTTAAAAATGTGCTGCAGTATCTGGATGAGCGTGACTGGAACCTCGTCAACAGTATCTGGAAGCTCTACGATATACATTGGGACCAGATAAGAGAGATTGAAGCACGCATGACCGGTGCCGTACTGCAGAAGCAGGAAGCCAAAGGCTTTGTTGTTGTCGGGCAGGACAGAAAAATCTATACCTTAGATGGTGGCTACTTCCCTATTAAATACGACCTGCGGGATTTGCGTACGCAGGAGCAGGCTGATGCTGCACAGCAATCGGCAATGAGCAATATTGCAATGTCTTTAGGCAAGGGCTTTCTGAAAGAACGTACTCAGCATAAGGTTGAGCGCAGGCTGGATCTTAGGTTTGAAGTTATCAGCGGCAGCATTACTGACGTTATTCATCTGGTGGCATTCCGTGAACCGGTACGCGACGTGCGCCGCATTGTACTCAATGAGAATTTCAAAAACCTTGTCTACAATTACCTCGGCCAGAACGCTTACAAAAATCTGAAAAAGTGGACCAGCGATTGTTGGGCGGAAGAACCGATACCGAGGACGGCCTACGAAAAGGGCATGGCCAAGCTGCGTAACGCTCAGACAATGGGAACAATGGGCTTCAGGGTAACAACGGCGCTTCTGAATATCGCTAACGCTCCGAGCGTAGCTCATTATATGGGGGCTGCTGAGCTGCTGCACTCGCTCAAAAAGTTTTACAGTGCCCCGCGTCAGTATACGGATTTCGTTTTCCAACGTTCTGTATTTATGGCGGAACGTGCGGAAACCATGGATGCCAGCATCCATGATGCGCTGAAAGGCCCTAATATTTTGGATGGTATTCCGGGCATTGGTAAGGCTGGCGAGGCTATCAAAAATAACGCGTTTAAGATGATAACCTGGACAGACCTGATGCTGGCATTGCCGCTTTGGCAGCACGAATACGAAAAGACCTACAATGCAGAGATGGATGCCGGACGTTCGCCGCAGCAGGCGAGGGAAGCAGGCGTAAATGCCGGAGATGCTGCAGTGCGCTGGTGCTTCGGCTCCGGCCGTACGGTAGATAAAGCTGCCATCCAACGTAAGGGCAGCGAGCTGATGAAGCAGCTCACTATGTACTACAGCTATAACTCTACAGTCTATAATGCTCTCAATTATAAATTATGGGAAGCGAAGGTAGGTTACAAGAAGGCTGTAGCGGCAAGCGCAAAGAATAAAAGCATGGCTCTGATGAAAGCTGTAGCTCATGCTGGCAATGCGCTACTGATGTGGGTACTGCTGCCGGCGGTTATCTCAGCGCTGCTGCGTGCTGGCGCAAGCGGTGACGATGATGACTGGAAGATTGAAAAGCTTATCAAGAGCATGGGGCAGGAATCTCTTACAGGAATTGTCGGTGGTATACCGGTGCTGCGTGATGCTGTACCTTACTTTATGGCAAAGGTGTTTGACGAGCATCAATTTGCTCCCAAAATTCCTATTCAGAATACCATTGAGCAGACCAACAGAGTTATCCAAAGTGCCGTCAGCGATAAGAAAACTATCAGCGATACACTGCGGGAGATGGGCAAACTGACAAGTCAGGTTACCGGCGCACCCAGCACGTTAATAGATAGCTTTACAACAACGCTGCAGTATCTGGAAAGTGGCTTCGATGAAAGTGTTGCGGATTATCTGCGCGCCTTGATCTTTGATAAAAAGCTGAAGAAAAATCAAAAATAGTCATTTTGTACTTTACAAAACGGCCTGAAAGCCGTGGTAAAATATTATTGTCAATAAGTATGTAAAAAGCCCTGGCTGATGCCGGGGCTTTTGCGTTATGGAAAGGAGCAGAACATGACAGTACAGAAAGACGTTACTAAAAACATATATGTTGGTAACGGCTCAACGAGGACATTTCCGTTTACCTTTGAGTGTCCTGCAGAGCATCCGGAATATATTAAGGTATATCTGATGCAGGATGATGGCACCGCGCTTGCCACAAGCGATTATCAGCTGGACATGGATGCAATGCAGATAACATATCCTAGTAGCGGAACAGCTTTGCCGGAAGGCAAGAAACTGGTTATTATGCGTGAGCTGCCGCTCCAGCAGATGATGAACCTTGTCAACAACGGGCCGTACTTCGCGGAAGATGTGGAGCTTGCGTTTGATGAAAACGTAATGGCTATGCAGCAGATATCCGAGAAACTTAACCGCAGTATTATCATGAGTGTGGATATAGATGGTGATGCTTTTGTCAATGAAGTGCCGTTTGAGGCCGGCAAATCGTTTAGAATTGCGGATGATGGCAAGAGCATCGTGCTGACAGAGGACCCGGCGAAGGTATTGCCGCTAGCACAGAGTAAATTAGAAGCGACAACGGCGCAGGCTAATATAGCTGCTGCCAAAGCAGCAGCGGCGGCTGAAAGTGAAAGCAAGGCAGAATCTTATGCCGCTAATGCAGATGCTAGTAAAACTGCGGCGGCAGCATCCTCATCAGATGCTGCTAATAGTGCTGCTGTTGCAGCTGGCTACAAGGCGGACACTCTGCTGATGAAAAACGCTGTTGCAGAAAATGTAAAAGCAGCAAAGGAAAGCGAAGCAAACGCAAAGCAAGCAAGTGTAAGTGCAAGCGCAAGCGAAACAGAAGCGAAAGCAGCTAAAGTTGCTGCAAATGAAGCTGCTGCAAATGCCAGCAACAGCGCTAGTGAAGCTAAGCGGTATGAAAGCGAAGCGAATAGCTACGCAGAAAATGCTAAAGAATATGCTGCAACAGCGACAACTAAAGCAAGTGAAACAACAGCTAAGGTTATTGAAGCTACGGACGAGGCTAATAGAGCAAAAGCAGAAGCGGACAGAGCGAAGAGTATAAGTGATAATATTGGCAATCCGGTATCTGATGTAACCGAGAACAACGGCACTGTTACAGTAACGAAGTCAAATGGAACTCAAAGTACCTTTATGGCTTTCCCACAGGATGCTAATGGTACTTTGCCTATTGCAAAAGGTGGCACTGGCGCAACAAGCGCTATAAGCGCATTGAGTAATCTTGGTATATTAGATGCTATCGTTAACGCAAGAGTAAGCGGTAAAACAATAACGTTTACAAAAAAGGATAATACAAAATTTAGCATTGATACGCAGGATACAAATAACGGCATTGTCGCCGCCTTATTGGAGCAGAACGGCTATGTTAAATTTAGCAATGGGCTAATTCTGCAGTGGGGAAATAAAAAGGGCATCATAGATTTGCCAGTGCCTTACACATCGTTTTACATTCCTGTTGCAGGCTATGGCAACAAAAGTTCCAGTTGGTGCCCTACGGATTCCACCGTTGTTGTGTCGGTGCGCAGCCTTGCTCAACTTTACGTAAATTCAAGCGAAGGCCTAGAGTTTTACTTTTTAACTGTCGGTGTTTAGTGCAGTGGGGATTTGTGCAGAAAGCAGTAACAACCTATAATTTCTATTGGATATACCCTATACCATTTCCACATGCGGCGTGGATGGTACAATTCACGCCGCAATATGAAAGTGAATGCAGACCGCATACCATAAATTCCTTTGATAAAACCTCATGCTCCCTGCGTTCCGACGGCACTAGGCCTGAGCTAAATTACTGTCATTTGTTAGCTATAGGCTACTAGTGCAGTGGGGATTTGGTGAATCTCCATATGCTACGCCAACAACGTATACATACCCCTTGGCTTACTCTGTTAATGTGCTTAACGTGGTTATTGGTTCTGTAGGTGGTCGTGAGAGCACCTGCAGAATAAATTCGGTAAGCAAAGACAGCTTTGTTGCATACAGGCATTATAGTGGCAGTGGAACGGGCAGTGGTGATTTGTATTGGTTAGCCATAGGTGTTTAGCAGTGGGGAAATGCAGGTAACAGCGGCGGCTCTGTTGACGTAACTTTTCCTATCAGCTTTACCAAAACTGTTTACCAAATTCAATTGACCTACAACAATAGCAGCTATGAGAATCCCACATATGCGATAAAAGACACTAGGTCTTTTAGTTATTGGAGCAAATACGGTGGCGATAAATTGTGGTTTGCTTTAGGCATATAGCAGTGGGGAATAACTCCAGAATTAACTTTTAATAGCACAACAACCGTTACTTATTCTTTACCGCTTGCAACAACACTATACATTAACGCATTTATGTATGGCGGCGGTTTCAATAAATGCGTTCAACTGCCTCAAATTTTATCCCAGACATCCACATCTGCCCAAATATATATCACTTGGGCGACAGATAGTGCTGGATATTATGGTTCTGTGACTTGGCTTGCTATTGGTAAGTAGCAGTGGGGAGTTTGCGAAAGTACCAGCACATTACAGAAGCATTCTTTTGTGCTCCCCTTTGCTAAAGAGTGCTGGCATTGCTCGGTTATCCCTTGGAAAACACCAAGCAGCGGTTATTGCTCTGTCGCTTATACAGTAAGCAAAGCCGAATTTGAAAGCTATTACTATCAAGCAACGAGGACTGTATCTAATTGTTATATTGCAATAGGTGTTTAGCAGTGGGGAAATAAACAATACTCGTCATGGCAATCTACAAGATTTGATTACCCAATATCCATGACAACCGTGTATACAGCTTTGGCCAGCCGTCAATTAAATGACGCCGACAAAACAGAATTAGGATGTACAATTTTGACTACTGGTTCTCAATTTTTGACGTTTATGGGATATGTTGGCACGGCGAATATTGTCGTGGTAGGGCGCTAAATTCCGATAGCAATATAAAATAGATTGTCGGTATCACATGTTATCTGCAGTCCACCGTAAAAACCCGTTTTTGTACAGAGTTTTATTCCAATCTGTTCGGTGTATATGCTGTTTTCTGCTGGATTACGAGGGATTAGGGATATTGCAAAAGTTGCAATCCTAAAGCTAATTGGGTATTTGTTTTCTGTCGCCCAATCTCTACTCGTCGACGCTAATCCCCACTGCTAATCTAAAACCGCCTCGAAGGGCGTAGAAAGGATAAATTTATGAATGACAAAAGAGTAAATCAATATCTCATCCTGCCTGAAGCTGGGCAGAGGAAAGACACCAAGCTTGCCGTAGAGTACGACGAGGAACAAATTGCCGGATACGTTGCTAATGGTTACGTCATCGTTAACCAGGCTGATTTTAACAAATTAATCGGTAACGCTGACGGCGAGTATCTTATCGCTGATGACGGCCGTGTATATCCTAAGCCTGCACCTACAGACGCAGAGCTGCTGGCTGTTGCAAAGCCTGCCAAAATCGCAGAGCTTAAAGCTGAGCGTGACACTAGAGAGGTTGAACCGATTACCTACAACGGCAACAGCTATGACTACGATGACAAAGCAAGGGAGCGCATCAATGCTGCTATCATTGCCCTTGACGTGCAGACCGCACAAGCAAAGGCAACGGCATCCATTGACTGGACAACAGCCGATAATCAAGATGTTAAGGTTACTGCTGATGATTTACGTTGCGTAATCGCTGCCGTCGCACAACGCTCAAACGCCTTGCACGTAGCGTATAGAGCTGCTAAAGACAAGGTAGAGGCTGCGACAACTGTTGCTGAGGTCGAGGCGATTACATTAGATGCCTGATTATTGATAAAGCCTGTAACCATACGGCTTTGAGGCATGTTCCCAACATGATTGTTGGAGAGTAACAGGATAGCAACAGCGCAGATGTAGCTATAATGCGTGATGTAGGTGTGTGGCAAGGCAATAGCAAGCAACAGGTTAGCAACAAATCATATCAAGTCTATTGCCTTTTTCAGCTCATGCAAACTTTTGTGAGTATATGTCCCTTTGGTAACGCCGGGGCTGGCGTGTCCTAAAATACGTTTGACTGCTGTGTCATTCGCTCCGGCGTTGTCCAAAAGAGTAGCGCAGGTGTGACGGCATTCGTGGGGCGTATGGTGGCAGGACATAGCTGTCATGACATTATCAAAGCGTGTGCGGAATCGGTGATATGATAGCTGCTCTCCGTTATTATTGGTTATGAGCGTCTTGCCTGGCTCCTGCATCCATTGTTGGAAGTAGGGCAGAGCTTTACGGCTGATTGGTACGGCACGATTTTCGCCAGCTTCTGTCTTAGATTCGCGGACGATAAAGTATCGCTGTTTTAACTTAACGTCACACTTCTTTACCGCCAGCATCTCGGATGGGCGCACTCCGCTATATATCATCATTATGACAACTTTTGCCCAACAGGACAGCAGCTCGTCACTCTCAGCCAATCGCTTCACGCGGTTGAGCTGACGTGTGTTAAACGGTGATTTCGGATAGACAATACGCTTTTTGTCTATCTCAATGTACCTGCTTATGTCTGCACTGGCGGCGATAATCTCGTATTTGACTGCGTAGGTGTAGAGATTGTGCATAAGCTGACGGCATTTCTTTTGACTGGCATAGCCGATTTTGGCACGGCTCATAGCACGGATAACATCCTGCAGGTTGCTTATTTTTAGCGCAATAAATTTCTTGTCGTAGAGTGGTTCGCAGTGCTTGTAGGCGGCAGTGTAGTTAGCTGCTGTGGTTTTGGCTATCTTTGGAAAGTGCTCTGCTGACCATAACTTAAAAATTTCGCTGAATGTTATTTCGGAAGGATTGAATAAAGATGGATTCTTGTTGTAAGCAACCAAATATGCGAGGGCATCCTCATATGTAGCAAAATATCCTATCGGTTTCTGCTTACCGTCTATGTATTTTTTGACAACGTATGGTCTGCGGCGATGGTCTCCGTAATATGAGATTGAGCCAAAGCCGTTAGGTAGTTTTAGTTTTTTCACAAATATCACTCCTTAATTAAAAATAGTATAGGAGCTTTATCATTTTAAAATCAATGAAGATGAGGTGTTCTATGATCGAGTCAACTATGCGGACAGTAATAAATATTATTGCTGGCGCTGTTATTTCTTATATTTTCGCCTTGTATCGCACCAAGAAGAAAGAAAACGACGCTTTGAGAGCTGGCGTTCAAGCCTTACTTCGTGATCGTATTATTCAGGCGTACAATCATTATGTCTGTGAAAAAGGGTGGGTTCCCATTTATGCCAAAGAGAGTATTGACGCTTGTTACAAAAGCTACGAAGCTCTTGGAGACAATGGCGTGATAGACAATCTGATGCAGCAGTTAAATGAATTGCAGAACTATCCGCCAAAAGATAAAAGAATGAGAGGTGAAGATAATGCGTAAGGTATTGAACATGATAAAAAAAGACGATAACGCCTACAGCGTTGGCAGGGTATGCGCTGTTGTAAGCTTTATCGTTTGGTGCGGCGTATCGATTTGGCTAGCAGCGTTTGCCAGAACCTGGGGCAATTACGAGGCGTTCACGCTTGGCATGGTGGCGCTGTTGCTCGTGCAGCTTGGCAACAAGGCTATTGAAACAAGAATGTTTAAGGTGGCAAAGGAGGAATAAACTATGATTGGAGATTTATCTAAACGCTATGAGTCCAACGGCGACGCCGGCTGCATTAGCAATGGCTACGGCGACGCCGGTGGAAAATCTTATGGTATGTATCAGCTGTCCAGCAACATGGGAGTTGTTGATGACTACATCAGATGGCTGCGTAGAAATGGCTATTGGTTTGCAGAGAATTTAGCAGAGCATCCAGTTGGTAGCCTTGCTTTTGATGAGGCATGGCGCTGGCTTGCCTATAGTAACAACAAAGCTGACTTTGAAAAAAGCCAGCATGACTATATCTGCGATGCTTATTATAAGCCGGCTGTAGCTGCTCTCAAGTGTAACAACTATAATATCGAAAAGCATCATGAGGTTATGAAAGATGTTGTTTGGAGCCGCGCTGTACAATATGGCGCTGGCAACATTGGGGAGATGTTCGCGGAAGCCTGCGAGAAGCTGGGATATCCTAACCTCAGCTATGTTGATGACAGCAGCTTTGATGCTGATATGATCAAGGCAATCTACCTGAAAGTTTGCAGTACTCCGGCATGGACTAATGGCAGCCCTGCTTTAAGACAAGGGCTGTACAGCCGCTTTGAAAGAGAGTGCGCAGAAGCACTGGAAAGAATTTAAAGCTCATGCTTTAAATATAGTCACCGTGCAAGAGGCTTTAGTTATTCCCTCTCCTATACGCGTAGCATTTTCTGGTAAATTTTGCGTAACAGCCGGTGACACAGTTTATAATGATAGGAGGTGGTATGATGGAAGAGCTGCAAGCATTTGTAACCGACAAGAAGTTTTTAGCCGGCCTTATCATAGGTTTTACGCTTGGTGCATTGCATCATTACTTCGGACTTTAATTTAGTTATATCCTGAATATCCAATACTACGAGAGACGTAATTTAATACGCGTTTTGCAAAAAAATCACCTACAAACTGTTTCGAAATGGTTATAGGTGATTTTTGCTATGAGGTTAAGATGAGACATGAAAAAATTTGGAATACAAAAATCATCCTTGCTTTTGCCGCTGGGTTGCTTATTGCTGGTGGTGTCTATGTCACTAACCGTGCAGGCTGGCTCATCACAGAAAACGGACGAAGTAACGGAGTACGTGATGACGGAGTATCAGTACAGCAAGTTAAAGAGCAATTTGGCAGAGCTGAAAAAAATCAACATTCAATCACAGACGGCGTTACAGCAGTCGAGGGAAGAGTTGAGAGCATCCAACAGCAAACTGCTGACGTTGCAGAATCAACTGAAAGAGCTGAACAACGTCTGTCTGACGCTGAAAGTCAAAACGAAAGAGCAGGAGAGCTTATTGCAGAATGCGAATCAATCCTTGGCTCAGTTAGAAAAAGAGTTCAACCTAAAGCGAAAACAAATTAAAAGACAGCGTAATATAGCTTACGTTATTGCTGGGTGTGCATTGTATGTAGCGATAAAAAATTAACAAGGGAAACAGAAAAGGCAGGAGCGAATCCTGCCTTTTAGTATAGTAATTAAGCTGCTAAATTTATAGCAATAGTAAAAGTATATACGCTCATACTGTCACGGTTCCGCGGCACCAACATAAATTATGTTGGAACAATATATAGAATGAAAATGCTGATTGAACTTGCGGAAGTCAATCAGTTTTTTTGTGTTTAAAAATTTAAATGCTCATTGTATAATGATAATCTGTTTAAAGTTTTTCGTGCCAACAAAAAAAGCAGGATAACGTATAATAAGTTGCGCAAATTCAATTCAAAAAGATAGACATAGAGACTA
>OLPV01000326.1_pt1 | contig 43741 bp, 35 predicted proteins | sample 1671961 | NCBI WGS metagenome assembly OLPV01 (sample SAMEA3136630, study PRJEB25190) | human gut metagenome | biome: human gut; feature: human-associated habitat; material: faeces | place: Austria | collected 2013 | reverse complement strand
TGCTGAGAAAGTAGTACACGACGTATGAAATCCCATCAGCATAAATCCTGAACACAGTGGCTATATTTCAGTCTATAGGGCTGGATGACGCTGCCAGAATCTAAGGAATCCCACGGTTTTAACCGTGGGAGTATGTCAAGTTGATAAGACTGAAATGCTGGAGTATACAAATAAGGTAATGAATACTTTGCAGGGATATATCTGTAATAGCCGTCCGCGTCGATTTGGCAAATCAATAACCGCAAATATGCTCACAGCATATTACAGCAAAGGGTGTGATTCACAAGATTTGTTTGCGGGGTTGAAAATCAGCGAGGCGTCTGATTTTAAAAAGCATTTGAATCAATATGATGTTATTCATCTGGATATTCAATTAAGAGAGTATGATAAAGCCTGACGATAGTTAGGAGCTATCGGGGACATTACGTGTCCCTGGTGGCTCTTTTTATTTTTTTACATAGATTTGACATATCACTGCTTTCTGATTTTACAAAGAAACAATAAGATTAGTGGCGTTAAGAGAAAACAAAACAAACACAACAAAATGGGTAGAAACAGAAAGGAAGTTTTTATTATGAGAAAGATGATCACAATGGCAGTAACCGCAGCTCTTGCAATTTCAACATTGACTGCATGCGGAAAGACAGATAAAAAGGAGACTACAGCGTCAACAGCAGCAACCACCGCATCAACAGCAGCAACTACCGCATCAACAGCAGCAACTACCGCTTCTACAGAAGCTAAGACAGAGGCTAAGACTGAGGCCAAGACAGAGGCTAAGGATACATCTGCTGCAGCAGCTGAGTCTAAGGCAGATGCACAGACTCCTGTATCTGGAAGCGTTGCAACTGATGGTTCTACTTCTATGGAGAAGGTAATTGGTGCTCTTGGTGAGGCATTTACAAAGGCAAATCCAGATGCTACCTTTACTTACAACCCAACTGGTTCTGGTTCTGGAATCACTGCTGTATCTGAGGGACGCTGCGATATCGGTCTTTCCAGCCGTGCATTAAAGGACGAGGAGAAGAGCCAGGGCTTAGTAGAAACTACACTGGCACTTGATGGTATTGCAATCATTGTTAATAAGGAGAATACAGTAGAGGATCTTTCTCTTGATGATATCGCAAAGATTTACACTGGCGAGATCACAAATTGGAGTGAGGTTGGCGGAGAGGATGCTGATATCGTTCTGATTGGCCGTGAGGCAGGAAGTGGTACAAGAGATGGTTTCGAGTCTATTACAGGTACATCTGATTCCTGCAAGTATCGTCAGGAGCTTACATCTACAGGTGATGTTATCACAACTGTTTCCAGCAATCCAGGTGCAATCGGATATGCATCTTTAGCAGCAGTAAAGGATACTGTAAAGAAGGTATCAGTAGATGGTGTTGAGGCAACTGAGGAAACAGTAAAGGATGGTTCTTATAAGGTACAGCGTCCATTCGTTCTTGTTACAAAGGATGGTACTGAATTATCAGAGGCAGCACAGGCATTCTTCGATTATGTAACTTCAAAGGATGCAGCAGATATTATTTCGGCAGCAGGTGCTGTTCCGGTAGCAGAATAATCACAATTGGAAGGGTGCGAGGATTTATGAAGAGCAAAGAGAGTCTGTTAGAGACAGTAGTACATGGCATATTTTTGATTCTCGGACTGATTACGGTCGGATGTGTATTGTTAATTACAGTTTATCTGGTAATTTCCGGTGTGCCGGCAATCGCAAAAATTGGTCTGTTTCAGTTTTTATTTGGCACAAAATGGGCATCGACCGCCTCTGAGCCATCATTTGGAATCTTACCGTTTATCATGACAAGTATTTACGGAACAGGAGGTGCAATTTTGCTTGGTGTTCCAGTCGGATTTTTCACATCTGTCTACCTGGCAAAGATTGCATCACCAAAGGTAAGAGGTGTTATTGAGACAGCTGTCAGCCTTTTAGCAGGTATTCCGTCTGTTGTTTATGGTCTTGTCGGTATGCTGATTCTTGTGCCTGGTATCCGCAAATTGTTTAATGTGCCAGATGGTGCAAGCCTTCTGGCAGCGATTATCGTACTTGCAATCATGATTTTGCCGTCTATCATTAAGGTTTCACTGAATGCGCTTGAGGCAGTGCCAAAGGAATATGAGGACGCATCACTTGCACTTGGTGCGACAGATATTGAGACATATTTTAAGGTGTCAGTTCCGGCTGCAAGAAGTGGTATCGCAGCAGCAGTTGTATTAGGTGTGGGCCGTGCAATTGGCGAGGCAATGGCAGTTATGATGGTTTCTGGAAATGTTCCAAATATGCCGTCATTGTTCCAGAGTGTTCGTTTTTTGACGACTGCTGTTGCCAGTGAGATGTCATATTCAGCAGGACTGCAAAGACAGGCGCTGTTTTCAATTGCGTTAGTGCTGTTTTTGTTCATCATGCTGATCAATGCAACACTGAATTTTTTCTTAAAGCATGAGAAAGCCTGAAAAACGGATTCATAAAAGGAGTGAGTAAGATGACAAAACAGGAAGCAATAGGGGCGTCGCAGACAGCAAATGTAAAATCGGTAATGACAGTGCGTGCCACTGCAAAGAATGGACCAGGGGTAAAGCGCAAGCTTTATATAGGTCTGATGAAGTTTTTGATGGGGATTTCCATAACAATTACATGTGGACTTGTATTGTTTATGATCGGATATGTATTATATAGAGGTGTTCCGAATATAAGCTGGAAGCTGGTGTCCACATCTCCAAGCTACCTCGATGACAACATTGGTATTTTGCCTGATATTTTAAATACACTTTATATTGTAATTGCAACACTTGTAATTGTACTTCCGCTTGGTGTTGGTGCTGCAATATATCTGACTGAGTATGCCACAAACAAAAAAATAGTTGGCATGATCGAGTATGCAGCAGAGACACTTTCAGGTATTCCTTCTATTATATATGGTCTTGTCGGAATGCTGTTTTTCTGTCAGTTTTTAAGCTTGCAGACATCTCTTTTAGCAGGTGCGCTTACTCTTGTTATCATGAATCTTCCAACTATCATGCGAACAACCCAGGAGAGCTTAAAGACAGTTCCGCAAAGCTACCGTGAGGGTGCCTTTGGACTTGGCGCAGGAAAGTGGAGAGTTATTCGTACCGTTGTACTTCCAGGATGTATTGATGGTGTAGTGACAGGATGTATTCTTTCTGTCGGAAGAATTATCGGTGAGTCAGCAGCGCTTCTTTTCACCGCAGGTCTTGCACATGCAGTAAATGGAATGATAGATGGTCTTCACAGTGCAGGTGCAACACTTACAGTTGCGCTTTACATGTATGCTAAGGAGCAGGGTGAGTTTGGTGTTGCATTTGCAATTGCAGCAATCTTAATGGTATTAACCGTGTTTATCAATTTAACTGCAACTTTGTTAGGTAAGTATTTTCAGAGGAGGAAGAGTCAGTGAGCAGCGTAATTACTGTAAAAGATATGTGTCTGTGGTATGGACAGGTGCAGGCATTAAAAAATATTAATATCAATATTGAGGAGAAGAGTATTACGGCGCTGATTGGCCCTTCTGGCTGTGGTAAATCCACATTCTTAAAGTCGTTAAACAGAATGAATGATCTGGTGCCTGGTGTGAAGATTACAGGCGATCTTCGTTATCGCGGCGAGGACATTTTTGATCCAAAGTTAAATGTCAATGAGCTTCGCAGAAATATCGGAATGGTATTCCAAAAGCCAAATCCATTTCCAATGAGCATCTATGACAATATTGCATACGGACCGCGCACCCATGGAATTACAAGCCGTGCAAAGCTTGATGAGATCGTGGAAAATTCCTTGAAGGGCGCAGCTATCTGGAATGAAGTAAAGGATAACTTGAAAAAATCGGCACTTAGCTTATCAGGAGGACAGCAGCAAAGACTTTGTATTGCACGAGCACTTGCTGTTGAACCAGATGTACTTTTGATGGATGAGCCAACAAGTGCGCTTGACCCGATTTCTACATCAAAGATAGAAGAGCTGGCAAGCGAATTAAAATCACAGTACACAATTGTTATGGTTACACATAACATGCAGCAGGCCGTTCGTATTTCTGATTACACCGCATTTTTCCTGCTTGGTGATCTGATAGAGTATGGTGAAACACAGAAGATCTTCGAGCAGCCAAAGGATAAGAGAACTGAGGATTATATTACAGGACGTTTTGGCTAATGGAAATAAAAAAAGTGAGGTGAAGACATGAGAAGCAAGTTTGACGAGCAGCTAGCGCTTTTGAATCGTGATCTGACAAAGATGGGATCGCTTTGTGAGGAGGCGTTAGCATTAGCGGCAAAGGCACTGGCAAATGCAGATGGACAGACAGCAGCAAAGATAGCACCGATAGACAGTGAGATTGACCAGATGGAGCGCACTATCGAGTCGCTTTGTTTAAAGCTTTTGTTACAGCAGCAGCCAGTTGCGAGAGATTTAAGACAGATCTCAGCAGCACTTAAGATGATTACAGATATGGAACGTATCGGTGATCAGGCATCCGACATTGCAGAGATTATTGGATTCTTAAATGGAAGAATCGGAACGGATGCACAGTATATTTGTCAGATGGCAGTAGCTGCAATGCGTATGGTGACAGAGAGTGTTGAGGCTTATGTAAAGCGTGATGTAGCAATGGCAGAGGCAACAATTCAGCACGATGATGTGGTCGATGATCTTTTCTTAAAGGTAAAGGAGTCGCTTATTCAAATGATCTCAGCAAATCCAAAGGACGGCGAGTATGCACTTGATCTTTTGATGATTGCAAAGTATTTTGAGCGAATCGGAGATCATGCGACAAATATCGCAGAGTGGGTTGTATTTTCTGTTACAGGTGTGCATGAGCAGGGATGAATTAAATTAGAGCAAAAAAGGGGCAGATGAAGAGTCTGCCTCTTTTCGTTTTTTTTATAAACAATCTAAATTTTATATAAATTGTATTGACTGTTCTATTTTGAACGCTATAATAGTTTCTATCTAAAAAGAAGGGAGCAGCAGATAATGGTTAAGTTGTTAAAGAAGCTTACATGGAAAGATTTTATTCTGGCGGCAGTTGCATTTGTGTTTATTATCGTGCAGGTGTGGCTTAGTCTGACAATGCCAGATTATATGTCTGAAATTACAAAGCTTGTCCAGACTAAGGGCAGTAAGATGAATGATATTTTGATAGCAGGAGGCAAGATGCTTGCATGTGCACTAGGAAGTTTGCTTGCGGCAGTATGTACATCAATATGTGCATCAAAAATTTCATCTAATTTTTCTGCCAATTTAAGAGGACAGGTTTTTCATAAGGTGCAGTCCTTTTCAATGGAAGAAATTGGAAATTTCTCTACTGCAAGTTTAATTACACGTTCTACAAATGATATTACACAGGTACAGATGCTGATTGTTATGGGCCTGGAGGTTTTACTTAAGGCTCCTATAATGGCAGTGTGGGCACTGTGTAAGATTTCTACAAAGAACTGGCAGTGGACTGCTTCAACTGGTGTGGCTGTTGTTGTACTGCTTAGCTTTGTTTGTGTTTGCGTGGCTGTTGCGCTTCCAAAGTTTAAAAAGCTGCAGAGTCTGACAGATAATTTAAACCGTGTCACTAGAGAAAATTTGACAGGCTTAAATGTAGTTCGTGCTTACAATGCAGAAGGTTATCAGCAGAAGAAATTTAATGATGCAAATGATGAGCTGACGAAAACGCAGCTGTTTGCAAATTGCACTATGGGAACTATGATGCCGGGAATCCAGATGGTAATGAATGGATTGATGTTAGCAATTTATTGGATCGGCGCTTATTTGATCAGCAATGCTCAGATGTTTGACAAGCTGACTATTTTCTCAGATATGATCGTATTTACTCAGTATGCTATGCAGGTCGTTATGTCCTTTATGATGCTTGTCATGATTTTCGTGCTTCTTCCGCGTGCGAGCGTATCAGCAAAGCGTATTAATGAAGTGCTTGATATGCCGCTCTCGATTAAGGATGGCACAAAAGAGAATGGAATTGACGGCAAAAAGGGTGAAGTTGAGTTTCGCAATGTATCTTTTTGTTATCCAGATGCAGAGAAGGATGTCATTGAGGACATTTCCTTTACTGCTCATAAGGGTGAGACAATTGCCTTTATCGGTTCAACTGGCTGTGGAAAGAGTACTGTGATCAACATGATTCCGCGTTTTTACGATGCGACAAAGGGAGAGGTGCTTGTCGATGGCGTTAACGTAAAGGAATATACACAGAAGGCACTTAGAAATAAGATTGGATATGTTTCACAGAAGGCTGTTTTATTTACAGGAAGCATTAAAAGCAACGTTGCCTATGGAGATAATGGTACAAAAGGCTTTACTGATGATGTTGTTAAGCAGGCAATTGAGACTGCGCAGGCAAAGGAATTTGTAGATAAGACAGAGGGCGGCGTAGATGCTTTTGTGGCACAGGGAGGATCTAATTTTTCAGGAGGACAAAAGCAGCGTCTGTCAATTGCACGTGCGATATGCCGTCACCCGGAGATTTTAATTTTTGATGATTCATTTTCAGCACTTGACTACAAGACAGATCGTGTTCTTCGCGATACATTAAGAAAAACTTGTGCAGATGCAACGCGTTTCATTGTGGCACAGCGAATTGGTACTATACGCGATGCGGACAAGATTATTGTGCTTGATGATGGAAAGATTGCCGGAATGGGCAAGCACAATGAGCTGATGGAAACTTGCGAGGTATACCGTCAGATCGCATATTCACAGCTGTCAAAGGAGGAGCTTGCATAATGGAAAATAAAGAATATACCCCTGGACAGAACCGCCCGGGCAGAAGAGGCGGTATGCGTGGACCTGGCATGGGAAGAGGTCCTGCTGAGAAGGCATCTGATTTTAAAGGAACATGGTCAAATCTGATTTCGTATTGCAAAAGCTATCTTCCGGTTGTGATCATTGCACTTATCTGCGCGGCAGGAGGCACGGTTTTGACGCTTCTTGGACCAGATAGGCTGTCAGAGATGACAAAGGAAATTGGAAAAGGTCTTGTAACAGGCGTTGATATGGACGCTGTTTCTAAGATTGGATTTACATTAATTGCATTTTATGTGTGCGGTGCTTTGCTGTCATTTGGTCAGCAGTGGATTATGGCAACAGTGACACAAAATATTTCAAAAAAGCTTAGAGGTGATATTTCGGGAAAAATTAACCGTCTGCCGATGAGCTATTACAGCCGCTCTACGACAGGTGATATCCTCTCACGTGTCACAAATGATGTTGATACGATATCACAGTCTATGAATCAAAGCATCGGAAATCTTGTCTCCGCAGTTACGCTTTTTGTCGGTTCACTTTTTATGATGTTTAAAACAGATGTGATTATGACGATCACTGCAATTGTGGCGACATTGATTGGCTTTGTACTTATGACAGTTATTGCAAAGCGCTCCAGCAGATATTTCGTGCGCCAGCAGCGCTGCCTTGGTGAGATCAACGGTCACATTGAGGAAATTTACACAGGTCATACAGTTGTAAAGGCATATAATGGAGAAGCGCAGGCAACAGCAGAATTTGAGCGCATGAATAATAATTTAAGAGAAAGTGCATTTCGTGCACAGTGCCTTGCTGGACTCATGCCGCCTATTATGACATTTATCGGAAACTTAGGCTATGTGGCAGTCTGTGTGGCAGGTGCAGTGCTGACTATGAAGGGAACGATTGGCTTTGAAGTAATCGTTGCATTTATGATGTATGTGCGCTATTTTACACAGCCATTATCTCAGATCGCACAGGCGGCACAGTCTTTACAGTCAGCGGCAGCAGCAGGTGAGCGTGTCTTTGAGTTTCTTGAGGCAAAGGAGATGGATGACGAGAGCAATAAGACAAAGACGCTTGACAATGTAAAGGGTGATGTATCATTTGAACATGTAAAGTTTGGCTATGATGAAGATCGCGTGATTATCCATGATTTTTCTGCACAGGCAAAGGCTGGACAAAAAATTGCCATTGTTGGTCCAACGGGAGCGGGAAAGACAACACTTGTCAATCTGCTTATGCGTTTTTATGAGATTCAGGGCGGAAAAATCTGCATTGATGGCATTCCGACTAATCAGGTAAAACGTGAAATGGTTCATTCTCAGTTTTGTATGGTTCTTCAGGACACATGGCTGTTTGAGGGTACTGTTAGAGAAAATCTTGTATATTGTACGCCAAATGTCTCTGATGAGCGCATGAAGGAGGCATGCCGCGCTGTTGGTCTTGACCATTTTGTGAGAACACTGCAGAATGGCTATGATACAGTGCTTAATGATCAGGTTAATCTGTCACAAGGTCAGAAGCAGCAGTTAACAATTGCCCGTGCAATGATCGCTGACAAGCCTATGTTGATTCTCGATGAGGCAACAAGTTCTGTCGATACAAGAACAGAGCTTCAAATCCAAAATGCAATGGACGAGCTGATGAAGAATCGTACTTCTTTTGTTATTGCACATCGTCTTTCCACAATCAAAAATGCCGATCTTATCCTTGTGTTAAAGGATGGAGATGTAATTGAAAGCGGAACGCACGAAGAACTTTTGGCAAAGAAGGGCTTTTACGCTGATCTGTACAACAGCCAGTTTGACCAGGCATCGTAAGAGATTCTTAAGAGATGTAAGGACATTGAAAGTACTTATTTGACATAATCTCTGGTAATATAAACTTAGAAAAGAGTTATTGCCGGATTATTTATGGGAGCCGGTTAAAAACCGGCTCTTTTTGTTTAAGAGAAAGGAAGGGAATACTATGAAAAGATCATGGAAGAAGAAGGCGTCCGTATGGACGATGGCTGCTGCGATGACCGTTTCTTACATACCGCAGTATTCATTTGCGGAGGAAACTACTGAAAATATTAAACAGGAAACGCAGACACAGACAATAGAAGAGCAGACTATATTTGGGAACCTGACATCAGAGGCTTTGGCGACAGAGAGTATTCCAGAGACGTCTTTGCAGATACCAACTGAAAGCTCATCAGAAAGTGTACCGGAAACGTCCTCCCAGGAACCTAGTGAAAGTATAACACCGACATCATCACAGGAAGAATCTTCCACGCAGGAAAGCACACCACAAAGCAGTGCAGAGGCTAGCACCGAGGAAGAAACTAGTGAGGAAGAAACTAGCGAGGAAGAGAGTACAGAAGAAACTACAGAAGAAACTACACCAGAGGAGACGACAACGGAGGAACCAGAGTGGTCTGAGCAGGCACCTAAGGAGGATACAAAGGGACTGACATTTAGCTTTAGCGAGGATGGACAGACTGTCAGCATTACAGGATTTGACGGTTCAAGAAGTGTTGTTGAGATTCCAGAAACTTATGGCGGTGCAAAAGTTACTTCCATAGCAGCAGGTGCATTTCGCGGACAGACCATGATTACTGACGTGGTGATTCCAGAGGGTGTTACTTATATAGGAAGAGAAGCATTTGCAGGATGCAGCGCTCTTGTTCGCGTACAGATTCCGACAAGCGTTACGCAGGTAGGTGCCAATTTATTTGAAGGCACACCATATGATTCAACATTGACTGGAGAGCTTGTATATATTAACAGTATCCTCTATCGCTGTCAGAGCGATGCGGTAACTGTTTCTATCAGGCAGGGAACGACTGTTATTGCTGAGGAAGCTTTTATTAATCGTGTTAATCTGGCTGCTATAGTTGTGCCGGACGGCGTAAGCTATATTGGCTCTAATGCATTTAAAAATTGCAGTGCTTTAAGTCAGATTGAGATTCCAAAGAGTGTGCGAGATATTGTAGCAAACGCGTTTGACGGAACAAAATGGTATGAAGATCGAAAGCATGAGATGATTTACATCAATGATTTGCTGTATCGTGTGCCGGCTGAGATTATCGTGCAGTCAGAGCAGCCGACTGGATCTTTAAGTGACAAAGATGCAGCCGAGTTGGCAAAATCAGGTGTGGCAACACAGCTTGTTCCTTATACAGATGTTATTGTTCAGGGAGGAACTACAACGATCTGTACACTTGCATTTGCCAATACGCCAGTTCAGAAAGTACAGCTGCCATCAACACTTACGACGATTCGCTATGGTGCATTCCAAAATTGTACTGCATTAAAACAGATTACACTTCCAGAGAGCATGACATTTATTGAGGGCGGCGCATTCCAAAATTGCAGCGCACTTTCTTCAATTTTGGTTCCGCAGAATGTAACATATCTTGGTGCAAGTGCATTTTCTGGCTGTACAAGCCTTACATCTGCGACATTGCCGCAGGCAATTACAAGAATTAGTTCAGGCTTATTTGAAAACTGCAGTTCACTCACAACAGTGCAGGCTTCGAGTGCGCTTAAGTCAATTGGAAGCCGTGCATTTGCAGAAACATCTGCACTTTCTTCATTTACATTTCCACAGACGCTGACAGCAGTTGGTGCAGAGAGCTTTACAGGCTCAGGTATTGTAACTGCTAACTTGCCGCAGAGCGTAACTTATCTTGGAGCAGGAGCATTTGCTGATTGTACAAAGTTAGTATATGCGCAGGTGCCGGCGGCAATCCAGGCTGTAAGAGAGCGTACCTTCCGCAACTGTACAGAGTTGAAGAATGTATCGATCCCAGAGGGGATTCGCTACATTGGTGCGGCAGCATTCCAAAATGACGTATCACTTCAGACAGTTGATTTTGCACAGTCACTTCTTACGATCTGCGACAATGCATTTGAGGGAAGTGGCGTTGGCGAGGGGCTTGTGCTTCCATCAGCGCTTCGTACAATAGGAAGCCGTGCATTTGCAGGCTGTATGCGTCTTACATCACTTACTATTCCAACTGACGTCAGAAAAATGGGAAGTCAGGCATTTGCAGATGGATCATCACCATCAATTGTGTGTGCATTTAGCCGTACAACATATATGAGTAAGCTGGCTTCTGGATGGGTAGCTGATTGGGGCAGCGGCCTTGGTGCACTTACATTTACAGGAGGTGCAGTAAATGATGAGCAAAAGGCAGCATTTTTACAGATGATCTGCAAGCTTGTTCCTGATTTTAATGCATCAGAGGCAAATGGCACTTTGTATTCTGGAATCATTGGACGTCTTGGCGTTAGTGCAAAGGCAGGCGGTGAGGCAGCCAGCTTGCTTGGCATTGTGTCAGAACAGGCTCAAGAAGGATGGATTCGTATACCTGAGCTTAGCACAAGAAGAGCTATTTTGAATCTTACGGGTATCTGGATGCAGGATTATTGTCCGGCAAATACAGGTGTTGAGGATGTTTATTATGCAGATGGATGGTATTACATTAATGAAGTTTCATTTGCAGAAACACTTACAAAGGGCTATCTTCCAAAGGGACAAAATGGAAGCGGCTATACCTTCTTTGATTCCTATGATGCTCCAACAGGCATGATGGATGGTGCTGTGACTGTACTTCTTAGTGAATCTGACAATGACTATGGAATTGCAGCGCAGGTTCGCTCTAGTGAAAAGATTACAGATGGACGCTACATAAATGTATATGAGAGCGTAGAGGAGCGTGAGCTTTCAGAATCCATCAAAGATATCTGGATGACAGAAAGTGCTTCATATCAGTTTGATAACTACAGCAGAATCTTAACTGTTCAGTCACTTGTATCACCAGATGCAGGAATTGATACTCATTTTCGTTACAGCTGCAAGCCGGGTGAGGATGATGGTACCTTTACGATGGAGTGGAAGGGAATGGATGAGGCAAATATTGACCAGGTTCGTACCTTTACGGTTAGTGTAGATGAAGAAACTCAGGCAATGAAGCTGACTGATGCGCAGACACAAGAGGAAATTACACTTAATTCAATTGCACAACAGGCTAATCAGCCAACAATGTCTGGACAATAATGGCATTAAATCTTTAAGGCTTACTTAAATTTCTCAAAAATTTTACATTACCTATTGACACTATTAAAAAAAAGGACTAGTATAGCAATTGTCAGCAGAAGTGGTAAGAGGAGATCACTTTTGCAGCAAAGGACATTAACTGTTAAGCATATTTAATAGTTATAAATAGGAGGAACAAAAATCATGAGAAAGTTTATTACATCTATCGCAGTAATCGCTATGGCAGCAGCAATGATGACAGGATGCGGAAGCGCTGATAAGAAGACTACTACCGCAGCTAGCACAAAGGCAGAGGTACAGACTGAGGCTAAGACCGAAGCTAAGACTGAGAAGGCTACTGAAAAGGCTACCGAGAAGGCAACTGAGGCTAAGACCGAGGCTAAGTCTGAGGCAGCTTCCAGCGAGGCAGCATCTGAGGAGGCATCTTCTGAGGCTGAGAGCGCAAGCGCAGCAAACTAATTTTTGATTACTACAGATAAAAAATAATGAAAAAGGCAGTTTTGGGAATATTTCCTGAAACTGCCTTTTTTGCACAAATTTAATTAAAAATGTTGATGCTTTCGTGAGAATGTGGTATGGTTTATTAAGTCTATTATAAGGAAAGGAAATAGTGAGCCATGCAGACATTTCAGATTAACACAAAGGAAAAAAGAGAAGCAACAGGCGATCTCTTCGGCATTTTTTTTGAAGACATTAATCATGCGGCAGATGGCGGACTTTATGCGGAGTTGATCCAGAACCGTGCATTTGAATTTGATCCGATTGATAATAAAAAGTATCATGCACTGTATGCATGGATGCCTTGTCAGTTAGATGAAAAAAATGGACAGACAGACGCAGCTGATGTTTCACTTACCATTCTGACAGATAGTCCTTATACGAAGAAGAACCCACACTATCTTCGTATAACGGCAAATTCGGCAGCAGCAGGTGTAAAAAACCTTGGCTTTAACAGTGGAATTGCACTTGAAGGTGGGGAAACATATCATTTTTCCTGCTATTTAAGAAAAATAGACGAGCCAGTGACAGTTAAGGCCTGTCTGATTGGAAAAGAAGGACAAATCTATGCATCATGTGAGCTTACAGCAGATGCTTCTGATTGGAAAAAGTATACGGCAGATCTTAAAATTGCAGAAGGCACAAGCTGCACAGATGCAAATCTGGCGCTTGTCTGCATGACACCGGGCAGTGTGGAAGTGGATTTTGTATCACTATTTCCAGCGCACACATATAAGAACCGCCCAAATGGTCTTAGAAAAGATTTATGTGAGATGCTCGAAGCAATGCATCCGAAGTTCATACGTTTTCCGGGAGGCTGTCTTGTACATGACGGACAGCTTGATGAGAATGCAAGAGATTCGATGTATCGCTGGAAAAATACGATTGGACCTGTTGAGGAGCGCCCGGCGAGACGAAATAACTGGGGATATAATCAGACACTTGGTCTTGGCTATTATGAATATTTCCAACTGGCAGAGGATATAGGTGCAGAGCCGCTTCCAGTACTTCCGGCAGCATACGATCCGCATCATCAAAGAAAGGTCCCACTTGATGAACTTGGTCCTTGGATTGACGATGCACTTGATCTTATTGAGTTTGCAAATGGCGATGAGACAACTGTTTGGGGAAAGAAGCGTGCCGATATGGGTCATCCAAAGCCATTTGGATTACATTATCTGGCAATTGGAAATGAGGAGGTTGGCGAGGGCTTTACTGAGCGCTATCCATATTTTCATAAGGCAATCCGTGAAAAATATCCTGATATTAAGCTGATTGGTTCAGCAAGTCCATTTGCCGCAGGAGGTGAGTATGAGCGCGGATGGGCAAGTGCAAGAGAATGCGGCTGTGATCTGATCGATGAGCATTACTATATGAATACTGACTGGATGATAGCAAATGTAGATCGCTATGATAATTTCCTATCATCTGATCCCAAGGTATTTTTGGGTGAGTATGCATCATGGGGCAATCAGTGGGAGAATGGTCTTGCTGAGGCTGCCTTTATGACAGGTCTTGAGAAAAATGTGCATGCAGTTGGACTGGCATGCTATGCGCCGATGTTTGCAAATGTGGATTATGTAAATTGGCGTCCTGATATGATATGGTTTGATAATAATCAGGTGTATGGCTCTGTTAATTATTATGTTCAGAGTATGTTTATGCGCCATCAGGGAACTCATCGCTTAGATTTTACTGTTACAGAGCCAGAACTTGAGCAGACAGCGCGCCTTTTGGCAGAACAAAAAATCCGCGAAAGCGCAAAGACTATAAGCGGTCCAATTCGTGTGTTAGTCAACGAGGGACAGGGTGTGTTCTTTGAGGTGACAGTGAAAAATCATGATACAGGAAAGCTGCATCGTTTTACAGACTGTGTGTGCGGAACTGAGAGTGAAAATCGTGCTGCTTCCTATGAAAATGCAGTCGAGACTGGTGTAATTCCAAAGGATTGGACAAATTATACGCTTACCATGAAGGCAAAAGAGACCGAAGGCAAAAAGGGATTTCTTGTTTATCTTGGAGAAGCATCTGATCATATGCTATGGACGCTTGGCGGCTGGCAGAATCTGGATATAAGCATGGAGCATTTTAAAAACGGCAGGGGAGCATGCTTAAGTGAGGCAATGTTCTCGGCAGAGAAGGATCATGAGTATGAGCTAATGCTTGTTGTAAAGGATCGCACGATGAAGATATATGTGGATGGCGAGGAATACCTTGATACAATTGACAAGATTCCTGTGCCAAAGCCACTGTATGTATCTGCAGCGCTTGATGAGACAACTGGTGATGTGATTGTAAAGGCGGTAAACATTACTGGAAATTCACAGACAGCGCAGCTTGCACTTGATGGTGTAAATGGTACACATAACGTGCTTGTAGAGAAGATGGCTGCAGCATTATCTGATGAAAATACAATGGAAAATAAAAAATGTGTCGTTCCGGCTGTGAGCGAGGAAACTATTCCAGACGGCACATTTACGCGCACGTTTGAGCCATATTCATTGACCATTCTTAGAATCCGCTAATAATAAAAACAGACGTTGTGCAGGAAAGGTTTTGCAATGTTATACATGATTAATCATGGTGCCGTCTCCTACGGGGCGAACACCATCTTAACGAATATTAATTTTGAAATCAACGCCGGACAGAAAATTGCCGTCGTTGGAAGAAACGGCTGCGGAAAGACAACTCTTTTAAAGCTGATTGAGGGTGAGGTTGCACTTGAGAAGCGAGACAGCGATGAGGATATTTATATCGCAAAGAGCGGAAATCCGGTGATCGGTTATTTAAAGCAGATCGCGTTTGCAGATGAGACAATTTCTATGGAGACTGAGGTGCGAAAGGTGTTTGAGCCATACCGCGAAAAGCAGCGTGAGCTAGAAGCACAGCGCCAGATCATGGAATCAGATCCATCTGAGTTAAATATCAGAATCTATACCCAGATGCAGGAGCAGTTTACTGATATGGGCGGCTACTACTATGAAAAAGAGTATGAGACAATGCTTCGCAAATTTGGTTTTACTGAAGCTGACAAGAAAAAGCCGCTTAGAGAATTTTCAGGTGGACAGCAGACAAAGCTTGGATTTATCAAGATGCTTCTTTCAAAGCCTGATATTCTTCTTTTGGACGAGCCGACTAACCACCTTGATATCGAGACAATTGAATGGCTTGAGAATTATTTAAAAGCGTATAATAGGGCTGTTGTTATCGTATCTCATGATAGATTATTTTTGGATCGTATTGTCGATACAGTATATGAGATTGAGTATGGAATCACACATCGCTACAGTGGAAATTATACCTCCTTTGTGGAGCAGAAAAAAGCAGCCTGGGATAAGCAGGAAAAGGATTATCAGGCACAGCAAAAGGAAATTGCGCGTCTGATGGAGATTGTAGAAAAATTTAAAAATAAGCCTACAAAGGTTGCAATGACACGCTCAAAGCTAAAACAGATTGAGCATATGGAAAAGATTGCACCGCCGCAGCGCTATGATCTAAAGGCATTTCATGCTAATTTCCAGCCTGAGGTTGAGACAGGAAAGGAAGTATTTACTGCCAGAAATCTTCAGATTGGATATGACCGTGTTCTTTCAGAGGTGAATCTTACACTTGAGAGAGGTCAAAAGCTTGGTATTGTTGGAGGAAATGGCCTTGGTAAGTCTACGTTTTTAAAGACAATGATGGGGATGATTCAGCCTCTTGGCGGCGAGTATCAGTATGGCATTCGTGTGCAGATTGGATATTTCGATCAGCAGATGGCACATTATACTAGTGATGCCACTGTCATGGATGACTACTGGGCAGAATATCCGAACCTGACGCAGACAGAGGTGCGAAATGCTCTTGGTGCATTTCTTTTTACTGGTGATGATGTGTTTAAGCAGGTCAGCATGCTTTCCGGAGGAGAGCGCGTGAGACTGGCACTTTGTAAGATCTTAAAGAAAAAACCAAATCTTTTGATCCTCGATGAGCCGACAAACCATATGGATATTGTCGGAAAAGAAGCACTAGAGCAGATGCTAAAGGGCTATCAGGGAACACTTGTATTCGTATCCCATGACCGTTATTTTGTGCGTCAGGTGGCAGATAAGATTTTAAGCTTTGACGGCGGTGTAACGACATATTATCCGTTTGGCTATGAACAGTACGAGGAGGCGACAGCTGACAAGGACGATCAGGTAAGCTTTGGCAAATATGCAGCCGTTTCACCGGCAGCAAAGCTTGCTATAGAGCAGGAAAAAAATAAGACAGCTGCATCTGCGTCACCAAAGACTCTTTATGCTAATCCGGGAAAGGAGCGCTCACGTTTATCTGCAAAGGTCAAAAAGGCCGAGGCAGCAGTTGAAGCTTGTGAGGAGGCACTTTCAAAGCTGCAGGATGAATTAAATGATCCTGCAATTGCAGCAAGCTACAGTAAGCTGCAGGAGGCACAAAAGAAGGTCGACGCTAAAGAAGAGGAGCTCAATGGACTGATGGAAGTATGGGAGCAGGCTAGTTCCGAGCTCGATGCGTTCGAGGAGTCCTTAGCTAAATAAAGAAGGAAGAGGGTACTTGGTATGAGTGAGCAATCACAAAAAACTACGGGAATCAGAGACGCCAGAACGCTCGGAATCCCGAAAATGCTGCTGCTTGGAATACAGCACATGTTTGCAATGTTTGGAGCAACGATTCTTGTTCCGATCCTGACAAATGTTTATTTTGAGGGAGAGGGACTTTCAGTTCAGGTAACGCTGATCTGTGCAGGTCTTGGAACGCTGTTTTTCCATCTGTGCTCCAAAATGAAGGTTCCTGCATTTTTAGGTTCTTCGTTTGCATTTTTGGGTGGATTTTCAGCTGTTGCAGCGCTTGATACAGGCATTTTTGCTGACATGACGATGGGTGAGAAGCTTCCGTATGCGTGCGGAGGAATTGTTGTTGCAGGACTTTTGTATTTAATTCTTGCACTGATCGTAAAGATTGTCGGTGTAAAAAAAGTAATGAGATTTTTGCCTCCTGTTGTGACAGGACCAATGATTATTTTAATTGGTCTTTCACTGGCAGGAAGTGCTGTTACTAACGCATCACAGAACTGGCTTTTAGCAATTGTTGCACTTGCAATTATTATTATTGCAAACATCTGGGGTAAGGGAATGATTAAGATCATTCCGATTCTTCTCGGCGTTGTAGGTTCCTATGTATTTGCGCTGATTTTAAATGCACTTGGCGTAAAAAATCCAGACGGATCTGCTATTTTAACTTTCACTGAGGTATCTAAGGCTTCATGGGTAGGTTTGCCGCCATTTCAGTTATGCAAATTTGACCTGACTGCTATTCTTGTAATGGCACCGATTGCAATTGCATCAATGATGGAGCATATAGGAGATATGTCTGCTATTTCTGCAACTGTTGGAGAAAACTTTATCGAAGATCCGGGTCTGCACCGCACTCTTGTAGGTGATGGTCTTGCAACATCTCTGTCTGCACTTGTTGGAGGTCCGGCTAACACAACATACGGAGAAAATACTGGTGTACTTGAACTTTCCAAGGTATATGATCCGCGCGTTATCCGTATTGCAGCTATTTTTGCAGTAATCTTAAGCTTTATCCCGAAGGTATCAGAGATTATTGCATCTATCCCGTCTGCGATTATCGGTGGAGTTTCATTTATGCTGTATGGTATGATTTCCGCAATAGGTGTCAGAAATGTTGTTGAAAATAAAGTAGACCTTACAAAGTCAAGAAATTTGATTATCGCAGCTGTGATTTTAGTAAGTGGACTGGGATTTTCAAGTGGACTTACATTTACAATCGGTGGAGCTTCCATTACGCTTACAGGTCTTGCAATTGCAGCAATCGCAGGTATTGTTCTGAATGCAATTCTTCCAGGCAATGATTATGAGTTTGGAATGAATGAGAAGGGTGATGAGAATCGCGGTATTCATGCTTAAGGAGTCTTTTTAAATGTTCTTAATGAAATCTTAATCCGTTACCGAATTGAATCTTAATGAGTAAAACAATATAATAAAAAGCAAACAGGAGGAAATGAGAATGCAATATTATATATATTCACTAGTTTGTTTTTTATTGCCGGGAACGGTATGGCTGATTTGGAATAAAGGAATGATAGCAGATAAAGCGTACAAGGTACGACATATTATCTGGATTTATATTTATCTGTTTTATGGGTATCTTGCAGTGCAGGAAGCCGCAGGAATTGGAACAATTTGGGATTTGATTGCTTATGGCAAGCTGGATAACAGTATTAATCTGATTCCAATTTCTTCCGAAGGTGCAATGACATATATCTTAAATATTATTATGTTTATGCCGTTTGGATTTTTACTGCCGCTTATCTGGAAAAATTTCAGAAATGCAAAAAAAGTAGTTTTGATGGGATTTTTGATGTCGTTGGCGATAGAAATCTGTCAGCTATTCAATATAAGGACAACAGACATTGATGATTTACTGATGAATACACTGGGAACTTTGGTTGGATACTGCTGTTGGAAGGTATTTTCGCTTATATTTCGTAATGCGGGAACAAAGTGTGTGGAAATAAAGAAAAGCGAACCTGTAATCTATATGTTTGGAGGAATTCTGGGCTTGTTTCTTTTGTATAACTGGAGAGTATTTAACTAGTGAAACCGATTGACAAAAACCATACTTTCGCCATATAATAAAGTAAGCTGCCGTTTTATGCGGCAGCTTATTTTTGGTAGAGATAAAAATGCAGGATAATTGATAGAATACCAGAGTTGTATCATCATGGAGCAATTCGTGGGTATCAGTGAGGAATAAAGTAGATGGAGATTATAGCAAAAATACAGACCGATTTTCCAACGAAATTCGGAATACCCAGACAGAGCGGACTTGTAGAGTCCTTAAAGGGTGTTATTACATTTGAGCCGAAGTATCGCAATCCTCAAGGTGTGTACGGATTGGACGGGTACAGCTACATCTGGCTTTTGTGGTCATTTAGTGAGAATCACAGAGAAGGCTGGTCGGCTACCGTAAAGCCACCGAGACTTGGCGGCAACAAGAGAATGGGAGTTTTTGCAACGAGATCTCCGTTTCGTCCAAACGATATTGGTCTTTCCTGTGTAAAATTAGAGCGAGTTGTCCTCGATGAGAAGAATGGACCGATGCTCTATGTAGCAGGCGTCGATCTGATGGATCAGACACCAATCTACGATATCAAGCCGTATATCCCATTTACGGACAGTCACCCAGACGCAAAGGGCGGCTTTTCTGATGCAGTGAAGGATTATGAGCTTGAAGTTTCATTCCCAGCTCATCTTCTGGCACATTTTCCAGAAGAGAAGAGGGAGGCAGTGATCTATGTGTTAAAGCAGGATCCACGCCCGGCCTACCAGCGCGACGAGACAAGACGTTACGGCGTAGACTTCGCCGGATTTGACGTGCGTTTCCACGTAAAAGGGCAGGTGCTTACCGTATGCGAGTTAGAGGAGCGCGCAAGCGGTATGATTTTTCGCTGAGCGACAAAAGTAAAAAATCGAATGGAGTTAAAGTATTATGAAGAACCAGAGTGAAAACAAGGTATATACATTGGCAGAGGTGCTTGGAAAGCACACCATTGCAGAGTTAAAGCAGATGACACAGGTACTTGAGGTAAAAGTATTATCCAAGGCGAAGAAGCAGGAAATTATCGATGCTTTGTCTGCAAAGCTGTTAGATAAGGAGCTTCTTACTGCATGGCTTCTTGCAGCAGGAAAGCAGGAGATTGAGGAATTAGAGCTTGCAATGGCAGAAAACGTTGTCATTGCAGAGGAGTCTGGCCGCTTCTACTATTGGAGAAATCTTCCAGTTGTATTTGTAACAGGTGATGGCGTTGTTGTAGTACCGTCTGAAACTGCTGCAGTATATAATGAGATTAAATCAGACAGTGAGTATGCACAGAAGAGATCACGTATAAATGTGTTTGATGAGTATCTGATGTCATGTGTAAACCTGTATCGTGCAATTGATATCACAACATTCTTGTCTATCGTAAATGGTCAGACAGGAATGAATGCAAAAAGACCAGAGCTTGAGAGTTGGTTAAAGGATCGTGAAGCAGTTCGCGGACAGCAGATGTACTTTTTTGAGGGCGGCTATATCTTAAGCGAGGAGTATCGCACAAAGAAGGAAGGCGAGGTTGTTGATTATCATCAGCTTTTAGAGCGTCAGGGTGCAATGAGCTATTACATTCCGGCAAAGAGCGAACTGCTTCGCTATGCAGATCCGTACTATGTAGAAAAGACACCATCTTACGCTGCATTCTGCCGTTTCATTCAGGTTCGTCTTGGCCGTCCGGAAAACGAGGCAGCGGTGATCGGTTCTCATATCCAATTAATCATGCGCCATGGTGCAATGCCAAAAGACATCTTTGCTGAGATGGAGCGCTTTGGACTGACAGAGGAAAATGAGGAGCTGATGAGCGATTTCATCACTGTTATGATGGATATGTATAATAATACAAGAATGCCAGAGACAAGAGGCTTTACAACCGTAGAGGCACAGAAGGCAGATCCATCACGTCAGAAGAAAATTGCAAGTGCTTCAGAGATTGTAACTTCTTCTATGCCAATCGTAAAAAACCGCATCGGCGGAAAGAAGATCTATCCAAATGATCTTTGTCCGTGCGGAAGCGGCAAGAAATATAAGAAGTGCTGCGGAAGAGTAAATAAATAATTAACTACCGGGCAACATAAAAGAAAGGCAGGTTTAATATGAGCTTACATTACCAATATGCGGATATGCATTGTGACACATTGCTTCATGGCTTGGGAAAAGGCGTAAATGACATATATGACATGCCAGATGCCATGCTGGACATCAAAAGAATGGCAGAGGCAAATGTGCTGTGCCAGTTCTTTGCTGTATTTTTTCCACCGCGTCCAGAAATGCTCACACCACAGGAGCGCGAAAAACGATTAAAGGCGGGTCGTCCAGAGATGCCGCCAGATGAGGAATTGTTTTCAAATGCTGTAAGGCTGATGCAGGATTCCTTTGCGGCTCACAAGGATGTTATTCGTCAGGCATATTGTTTTGACGATGTGATGAAAAATAAGGAGCAGGGCCTGATCTCTGGTGTGCTTACAGTTGAGGATGGCCGTATGGTAAACGGCAGTTTTGAACGTCTTGAACAGTTGGCAAAGACTGGTGTACGCGCAATTGCGCTTACATGGAACTTTGAAAACTGTTTTGGTGCGCCAAACTCGCGTGATCCAAGGATTATGTCTAAGGGTCTTAGCGCATTTGGTAAGGAAGCTATAGAAGCAATGAATGAGCTTGGCATTTTGGTAGATGTATCTCATCTGTCAGACGGAGGCTTTTATGATGTCGCAAAGATTTCAAAAAAGCCATTTGTTGCAACTCATTCAGACTGCCGCGCACTTGCAGCGCATCCAAGAAATTTGACGGATGATATGATCCGTCTGCTTGCCCAAAAAGGCGGCGTTTCAGGAATTAATTTTGCACCGGCATTTCTGGATGATACGCAGGGAAACAATACAAGCCGCATAAGCGATATGGTGCGTCATGTAAAACACTTTATCGAAATTGGCGGAGAGGACTGCGTTGGCATTGGCACCGATTTCGATGGTATCGGGGGAAATCTCGAGGTCGGAGAGCCAGGACAGCTTGCACTTTTATTTGAAGCGCTTGAAAAAGCAGGAATCACACCGCGCCAGATTGACAAGATTGCATCAGGCAACGTGCTTCGCGTAATGAAAGAAACGATGCGCCCAAGATTTGAGTAAGCTGTAGGCAAAAAACATGAGGGCTTTTGAGTAAAAAAGCAGGGAATGTGCAAATTGGGATTATTTGAGGAAAAAAGAGAAAGAATGGAGAGACAAAAAGATGAGCATGAAGTATGATTTTACAACAATTTTAAACCGCGAAGGAACAGGAGCAATTGCAGTCAGCAAGATTCCTTTTGACAACGCCGAAATTAAAGAAGGTTTTTCTAAGATTCCGATGTGGGTTGCAGATATGAATTATGCAACAGCACCGAGCGTTATTGAGGCAATACAGAATCGTCTGGCACATCCGGTTTTCGGCTATTTTGATATCAAGGATGCTTATAGTGAATCTATTATAGAGTGGCAGAAAACTAGAAATGGTGTAACAGATATTCCAAAGGAAGCTATTGACTATGAAAATGGTGTGCTTGGCGGTGTGTCTTCTGTATTGCAGGCATTTACAGCACCAGGTGAGGCAATTCTTCTTCATTCACCAGCATACATTGGATTTATCGGAACCATCACTAACATGGGACGAAAGATCGTTTACAGTCCATTAAAGAAGGACGAGCAGGGTGTATGGCGCATGGATTATGAGGATATGGATAAGAAGCTTAAGGAAAATCATATTCATCTGGCAATCTTTTGCACTCCTCACAACCCGTGTGGCCGTGTATGGGAGCGTGAAGAGATTGAGAAGGCAATGGAAGTTTATGAAAAGAATAAGTGTCTTGTCATTTCAGATGAGATCTGGTCTGATCTGACCTTGGAGGGTCATAAGCATATCCCGACACAAAGCGTGAATGAGTATGCTCATGAACATACCTTTGCTTTCTACGCGCCGTCAAAGACATTTAATCTGGCAGGTCTTGTAGGATCCTACCACATTGTATACAATAGCTATCTGCGTGACCGTTTGATGGAAGCAGAAAAGTGCAGTCATTACAATAGTGCAAATGTTCTTTCTATCAGTGCACTGATGGGTGCTTATACAAAGGAAGGTGCTGAGTGGGTTGATGAACTTCGCGAAGTTCTGACACAAAACGTTGATTATGCATATACATATATCACAACACATTTTGAAGGTGTTTCTGTAGCAAAGGCACAGGGAACCTACATGCTATATTTGGACTGCAGCGGCTGGCTTAAAGCGCATCCAGAGATGACTATGGATGATCTGATCCGTGCCGGAATTGCAGTTGGCGTTGTATGGCAGGACGGAAGACCGTTTATGAATCCAAATACGATCCGTATGAATCTTGCAGTTCCGCATGCGTTAGTAAAGGAAGCAATGGATCGTCTGGATAAATATGTATTTAACGCAAAGTAAGATATTTTAATTAGAGAGGATTAGCTGTCAAGAGGCAGCAAAAAAGGTTATTAGAATGGAAGCAATTCGATACGAGAATTCTGAAATTGATGAGAGGATTATCCGCGCCGTAACAGAGATCGGATATGAGGAGATGACACCAATTCAGCAGTCTGCTATTCCGGCACTGCTTGAAGGACGTGACATCATTGGACAGGCACAGACCGGAACTGGAAAAACAGCGGCATTTGGTATTCCGCTTGTTCAGATGATCGACCCGGAAGATGAGCGCGTGCAGGCAATCGTGCTTTGCCCGACCAGAGAACTGGCCATCCAGGCAGCAGATGAGCTGCGCCGCTACGCAAAATATCTGCCGGGTGTAAAAGTGCTTCCGGTGTACGGAGGACAGGATATTGAAAAACAGATCCGTTCTCTTCGCGGAAAGGTGTCCATTGTTGTTGGAACACCGGGAAGAGTTATGGATCATATGAGAAGACATACGTTAAAGCTTGAGGGCATCCGCATGGTTGTGCTGGATGAAGCTGACGAGATGTTAAATATGGGCTTTGTAGAGGATATTGAGACTATCCTTGCAGGTGTACCAGAGAATCATCAGACGGCATTGTTTTCAGCAACAATGCCGGATGAGATTCTTCGTATCACTGGCCGTTACCAGAAGGATGCACAGATGATTCAGATCGAGAGAAAGGAACTGACTATTCCGCTTGTCAAGCAGTACTATTATGAGGTACAAAGACAGAACAAGGAAGAGGTAGTATGCCGTTTGCTTGATTATTACAATCCAAAGCGTTCTTTGATTTTCTGTAACACAAAGCATATGGCAGATGTGCTTTGCGAGAACTTAAAGGGAAGAGGCTATTTTGCTGATGCACTTCATGGCGATTTAAGCCAGATGATGCGCGATAAGGTTATGAACAGCTTTAGAAATGGCACGACAGAAATTCTTATTGCAACAGATGTTGCAGCAAGAGGTCTCGATGTAGATGATGTTGAAGCTGTATTTAACTTTGATATTCCGCAGGATGTAGAGTATTATGTTCATCGTATTGGACGTACAGGACGTGCAGGAAGAAAGGGACGTTCCTTCACTCTTGTTGTCGGAAGAGAGATCTACCGTATCCGAGATATTGAGCGTATCTGCAATACACAGATCAAGCCTAGAATGGTTCCGTCTGTTGCAGATATCACACAGGCAAAGGCAAGCCAGATCTTTGATCAGGTTATGGAAGTGATTTCTAATAATGATCTGTCATCACTTCAAAAGAAGGTAGAGGACAAGATCGAAGAGGAGAATATCACGGCAATGGAGCTTTGTGCAGGTTTCTTAAAGCTTCATCTTGGAGATGACATGGAAGAAATTCCAGCAGAAAATTATATCGAAGAGATGAGAAAGAAGCGTGCTGAGAGAAAGGGCGGAAGAAGCGGCAGAAGAGACGACAGACGCGGTGATGATGACAGGCGCGAAGGCAAAGGCCGCCGCCGCAGACAAACTGACGAAGACGTTCTTGATATGATGCGTGAACACCGTCCAGGAAAGCGCAAGTCTGACAAGGCATTTGATAAAAAGTCTGATAAAAAATCGGATAAGAAATTTGAAAAAAAGGGAAGTGACAGAAAAAGATCAGACAAGTCTGAGAAGAAATCAAAGGGCTTGTTTGGAAAGGAGCGCACTTTCAAAAAGAACGATATTGATAAGAAGACAGGAAAGGCAAAGAAATGGAAGTAAGACAAAATCCACTTGGCAGTGCGCCGCTTGGCAAGCTGCTTGTGAAATTTGCTGTTCCGTCGATCATTAGTATGCTGGTATCAGCACTGTATAACATCGTAGACCAGATCTTTATCGGTCAGGGCGTTGGCATGTATGGAAATGCGGCAACAAATGTTGCATTTCCGCTGACAACACTTGCCACAGCTGTCGGTCTGATGCTTGGAATCGGTGGAGCATCTAATTTTAATCTTGAAATGGGACGAAAGCATGAGGAGAATGCGAAAAAAATCGCAGGAACCGCGTTTGGAAGTCTGGTAATTGCCGGTGTGATCATTTGTATTGTGGCAAGAATTTTTCTTCGTCCGCTGATCACGGTGTTTGGTGCGACAGAGTATGTTATGGATTATGCAATGACATACGTAGGAATTACATCGCTTGGAATGCCGTTCTTTGTATTGACAACAGGCGGAACTCATATGATTCGTGCTGACGGAAAGCCAACGTATTCTATGCTGTCCGCACTGGCAGGTGCAGTCATCAACACGATTCTTGACCCACTGTTCATTTTTGTATTCAAGTGGGGCATCGCAGGTGCAGCATGGGCTACTATTATTGGACAGTTTTTCTCAGCAATGTTAGTGCTTGGTTATCTGCCAAAATTCCATACAGTAAAGCTTTCGCTGCAGGATTTTATGCCAAAGCCGCGTTTCCTTAAGATGGTTATGGCACTTGGTGCAGCTGCTTGCTTTAATCAGCTGGCAATCTTTGTGACGCAGATTGTTATGAACAACGTGCTTCGTTACTACGGTGCGCTGTCTATCTACGGAAGCGATATTCCGCTTGCAGTAGTTGGCGTCGGCTCTAAGGTAAACATGGTGTTCTTGTCAATCGTCATAGGTATTTCACAGGGTGCACAGCCAATCATTGGATTTAACTACGGTGCAGCTCAGTACAGCCGTGTAAAGAAAACATATCGTTTGGCAGCAACAGTGGCAACCATAATTGCCGTCATTGCGTTTGCAGGATTTCAGATATTTCCGCGTCAGATTACGGCGCTGTTTGGAAGCGGTGATGAGCTGTATGAGCAATTTGCAGTATCATACTTCCGTGTTTTCATGTTCTGTACGTTCTTAAATGGCATTCAGCCGCTGACAGCAAACTTCTTCACTTCAATCGGAAAGGCACCGATGGGAATTTTCATTTCCATGACAAGACAGATCATCTTCTTGATCCCACTTGTACTGTTATTGCCGCTTGCATTTGGAATCGAAGGTGTCATGTTTGCCGGCCCGATCTCGGATGGTGTTGCAGGTGTGCTTGCTATCATACTTGTGCTTAGGCAATTTAAGAAAATGCCGGCAGAAGGACAGGCAAATTAAAAGATTATTATACAACAAAATGGGTATCCACAGGAAAATGAAACCTGTGGGTACCCATTTTTAATGACGTTTTATTCATCAATCTCGATAACTTTTTGAAGAAGGTTTCCGACAAATTCAATGACTGGTCCAAGTACAAAAGCCATGAGTACTGTGACCACTCCAAGCTTGCCGCCAAAAATCAATGCGATTATTACGACAAAGATGTCGAAGCCCATGCGCACAAAGCGAAATGGAATAGAAGAAGCTTTCTTTTTCAGTGCGTTCCAGATGATATACGGAACAGCATCATACGGCGCAGTTCCAAGATCAACATCCATATAGAGCGCAGCTGCGAAAATAAAGCAGATCAGCGAAGGAAACAGTACACAGATGCGCACTGTCATGGAAGTAAAAACGCCATCTGTGACAACACCAGCCGGGAGAACAATTCCCCAAAGCCAAGAGAAAAACTGCAGAGAGTAACCAACAAGAAACATGTTGGCAAGTGTTCCAAAGCCTAAGTTTCGTCCGCCAAAAATGATAACAAAAATAAGAAGAACAATGTTCATCAATGCCTGCCAGTCACCAATTGCCATACCAAGCTTATCTGATATTGCCAGATTCATCATTGTACAAGGGTCGGTGCCCATGTCACATAAAACAAGCCAGGACAGGCAAAACCCCATAAGGATAACAGCGAAAAGCACCAGAAGCAGACGGGGAACGAAATTTTTTCTTCGGTACATGTGAGTAAAAAAGTCTTTTGTAAAAATTGCGCTCATAAAAAAATCCTTTTGTATTGAATAGAGTACCCATCTGCAGTACAGACAAGCCATTTTTAAGTATAGCATAGTCTTACTGATTTGCAACAAAAAAATCAAACTTTCGGGCAGTGTCCCATAAGCAGTTCATTAATGCAAATATCAAAGTGATGGCTTAAATTGTAGAGATTATCAATAGTGGGAACAGAATCACCGTTCAACCAGTGGTAAATTGTTTGTGGACAGGAAAGTCCTAGTATTTTCTGAAGGTCTTTTACAGTCATATCGTGCTGCTTCATCAATGAGCGCAGGTTCTGACCGATTTCTCTGGAGTCAAATTTTGGAATATCCCGCATTTGTTTTGTCTCCGTTTCTTTTGCTTTCTTGTCGTATTTACAGTAATACCAGAAAAAAGGTCAAAAAGCAAGGAAAATAGAACGCAGGATTCGACAGAACTGTACTTTAGATAAATCTGCATCTTGCCGTAATGTGGAAAAGCGATATAATAAATAAAAGGGGAGGCAGGCACAAAAAACAAAGAAATACAAAAAGAGAGGTGTACCATGAATATAAACTGGGATGCAAAAGGCTATAAGGAAAATTTTTCATTTGTACATGAATATGGCGAGGATGTGATCAGTCTGTTAAAGAGTCCAAAGGGATCTGCTGTGCTTGATTTAGGTTGTGGAAATGGAGCGTTAAGTGTAAAACTTTTGGAAAAAGGCTATAAGGTAATTGGAATGGATGCGTCAGAGTCGATGCTTGAAATTGCAAAAGCACAATATCCACAGATGACATTTTTGCATGGCGATGCATGCAGCTTTCATCTTGAGGAGCCAGTGGATGCAATCTTTTCCAATGCAGTGTTCCATTGGATTGATGCTTCGATGCACCATCATATGTTGTGTCATCTCGCTGGACAGTTAAAGACAGGCGGTGAGCTTGTATGTGAGTTTGGCGGAAATGGCTGTGCAGAGACCGTTCACGCTGCGTTAGAGCGCGCATTTGCAAAGAGAGGCCTAGTCTATCCAAGAGTCTTTTATTTTCCAACTATTGGAGAATATGCACCACTCTTAGAAGAAGCAGGTTTTCGCGTTGAATATGCGGTACTTTTTGACCGTCCAACAAAGCAGAAAACAGAGGATGGCTTTAAAGACTGGGTAAATATGTTTGATAAGGCACCATTTGAAGGAATGGATGAAGCATTAAAAGATGAGATCATTGCAGAAGCCGAAGCAGAAACAAAAGAAAAATTATATCATGACGGCAACTGGTATATTGATTACGTGAGAATCCGTTTTCGTGCCGTGAAATATTGAAACCACGGGGACAGTGACACTAATTCGGCCACTGTCCCTGTCCCTCTGGTCACTTTCTTATAAATTTAAGATAGATTACGCATGAAGCAGCGGCTGTAATAAACTCCGTTACCCACATCGCATGCCATACACCATTTGCATCAAAAAATCTAGTTAAAATAAGTGCAGCTGGAATGATGACAACTATATAGCGCATCAGTGAGATCACAAGTGAGGGAGCGCCCTTTCCAAGTCCTTCGAGTGCACCGGAAACGGTGACAGAAATCGAGGAGATGATAAAGCCAATGCTGATAATGCGAAGAGCAGAAGCGCCAAGGCGAATCGTATCAGCATTAGAGGTGAAAAGTCCGATCAAGGAGCTTGGAATAGCAAGACAAAGTGCAGTACCGATTACCATGACACCAGTGATTAAAAAAAGAGAATCAAAGAAAATCTGCTTTACACGAGCATGTTCACCAGCACCATAATTGTAGCCAATCAGCGGACGCATTCCCTGAACAACGCCATTTCCAGTCAGATAAAGGAAGGTCTGGAGCTTATAGTAGGCACCAAGAACAAGTACATATGACTGGGAATATGCAGCCAAAATTCCATTTAATGTAGAGACAAGCAGTGAAGGAAGCGCCAAATTTAATGTGGCAGGAATGCCGACAGTATAAAGGCGAAGCAGCAGTTGCTTGCTTGGCTTGCAGCAGGAAAGAGAAAAAGTTACTGGCAGTGGACGAACCACGCAGAAAACAAGGTAAATTACAAGAGACAGCATTTGTCCAATGGCAGTTGCAATTGCAGCACCTTCAATTCCCATTGCAGGAAAAGGTCCGATGCCAAAGATCATAAGCGGATCAAGAATAATGTTTCCGATGCAGCCTGCCATCATGGCAACCATAGAAACCTTCATGCGTCCAGTTGCCTGAAAAATTTTTTCAAGAGATATTGAAATTCCAATCGGAATTGAGAAACTAAGGGTGATTCTTGCATAACGAATACCTAAAGATATAACGTCCTGATCAGTTGTAAACAGCTCCAAAAAAGGACGAATAAAGGTTAGACAGACAATCATAAGAAGCAGTCCGTGAAATGCATTTAATAATGTGCCAAGTGAGGCAGCACGGTCGGCTTCTTTTTTATTTCCAGCACCAAGGTGGATGGAAATAACAGCATTTGTTCCAATTGCAAAGCCAACGGTGATTGCCGTAATCAAGTTTTGAATTGGATAAACAAGAGAGAGTGCTGTCATGGCATTATCGCTTATTTTTGCGATAAAGATGCTGTCAACAATGTTATACAAAGAATTGACAAGCATAGACAGCGTCATAGGCAGTGCCATAGAAACTACAAGCGGCAGCACTGGTTTTTGCTTCATGTAAGTTTGATCCATAAAAAAAGAACTCCTTTCTGCTTTAAAGCGTTCTCACGAAAACATTTATTGGTTTTGCTGCGCAAAAAAATACCGCACAACAAATACGGGAACACAGAGAACGCAGTATTGTTGTGTGGCGAAAAATAAAGATATCTTAACTTAATTAGTCTTTATGAAAAGTCCACGGCCGGAATCCGGTTTTAGTACTAGCATAGAATAGCAAAAATAAAGAGATATGTCAAGCTTGACAAACAGGAAAAGATGCTATACTGTTGGGTTATGGTTCACGAATACATGTAAAAAGAAAGGTAAGAATTATGAAAATTTACGCATTTGGAGTAAGAGAAGATGAAAAACAGGCATTTGAGCAGATTTCTGCTCAGTGTGGTGTAGAGGTTACGCTTTCAGATGAGGCACCATCACTTGAGAATACTGATCTTGTAAAGGGATATGAGGGCGTTACAGTGCTTGGCATGGGAAACATTGACAGGGATTTATTAAGATGCTACAGCGAGAACGGTGTGCGTTTTCTCTCTACAAGAACTATCGGCTATAACCACATTGATTTAGTGGCAGCAAAAGAGCTTGGAATTAAAGTCTGCAATGCAGCCTACCCGCCAAACGGTGTTGCAGACTTTACTGTAATGATGATTTTAATGTGCCTTCGCCAGTATAAGCAGGCACTGTGGAGAGGTCAGGTTAACGACTTTTCTTTGCAGGGACTGCAGGGGCGTGATATGAATGAACTTACAATAGGTGTCATGGGTACTGGACGAATCGGCCTTCAAGTATTAAAAAACTTGTCAGGCTTTGGCTGTCGTCTGCTTGCCTATGATGTTTATAAAAATCCAGAGGCAGAGAAACTTGCGACATATGTAGATCAGGATACAATCTATAAGGAATGCGATGTAATAAGCCTTCATATGCCGCTGTTTGATTCTACGTATCACATTATTAATCACGAGACAATCGAAAAGATGAAAGATGGCGTAATTTTAATTAACTGCGCAAGAGGTGGACTGACTGACATTGATGCATTAGTAGATGGCGTTGAATCAGAGAAGATTGGTGCGCTTGGCATGGATACCGTAGAGGGAGAAGAAGGTATTGTGCACGAAGACAGAAGAACAGATATCATCTCTAACCGCAACTGGTTTTATCTTCATCAGTTCCGCAATGTCATCATGACACAGCACATGGCATTCTACACAAAAGAAGCAGTAGAGAGCATGGTACGCTGCGGCGTAGAAGGTATTGTGCAGATGGAAAAGACAGGAAGCTGCAGGACAATGCTGACAAAATAAATATTACTTTACAATGTGCACACTGAAAATACCTAATATAGGTACAGTGTGCACATTGATACAATACTGATTTTATGATAGACTACACTCAAGATTGACAGAGGAAAGAGAGGCATTCAAAGGAAAGCAAAGTTCAATGAGGAACATTTCCCTGCCGATCTATTTCTATAGTCAAAATACTTTAATGAATTAAAGCAAAATAGCACAATGGTGAAATGGAGGAATCAGATATGAGAAAATATGCAGCAATGGGATTGGCAGCAGTGCTGACAGCATCATCATTTCCGGCAGCCGTACTGGCAGACGAGGCAGATGTAAAGAGTGTAAGAATTGGAGCACCATATGATCCGGTTACTATGGATTACGCAGAATTAAATGTAGATCCGGCAACATATATTGATACCTTAATCAGCGATACCCTGATTCGCAGTAAGCAGGGTGAGTACATTGGAGGAGCAGCAGAGAGCTGGGAGACAAGCGAGGATGGAAAGACCTGGACATTTAAGCTGAAGGAAGGCTTAACATACAGTGATGGAGAGACACCGATTACCTCTGAGGATTTTGTGTATGCAGCGAAGCGTCTGATTGATCCAGAGGCAGGTCACTATAATGCAGAGAATGGCTATATTCTGGAGAATGGCGAGGAATATTATGCAGGAGAGTGTGAGTGGAACGAGGTTGGTATAAAGGCAGTAGATGATCTGACAATCGAGTATACCTTCAAGAATCCGCAGTATGAGAGCACATTTACATCCACAAGCTTATTTGCCCCGCTTGAGGAGTCATTTGTTGATTCACTGGGAACAGAGTATGGTTCTTCAGCAGATAAGCTTTTGACAAATGGACCGTTCATCGTGTCAGACTGGGTATCTGATTCCACCATGACACTTGTAAAGAACGAGAACTACTGGGATGCAGACAGTATCAATATGGACGAGATGGATTTTAAATTTAACGTAACAGGTGATACTGGCGTAGATATGATGCTTGCAGATGAGCTTGATTTTGTCCCGAATGGAAGTGCTATGCAGCAGCAGACACTGACAGATGCAGGCTTTGAGAGCAGCAAGTACACCACCTCTTATCACTGCCTGAATATCAACCATGCAGGAAAGACAGAGGAAACAGGACTGTTTCTTAGCAATGCAAACTTTAGAAAAGCAGTCAGCTATGCAATCGACCGTACTGCACTCTGCGCATCTGTTATGACAGGTGACGAGCCGGCAAATCGTCTGACAGCACCGTCCGAGGCAGGTGTAACTGGTACCTTTGACGAGGAGTTTGAGTACGAGGGATGGCCGGCAAGCGCAGATGCAGAGAAGGCACAGGAGTACTTAAATGCAGCACTTGATGAGCTTGGAAAGACAGCTGATGAGATTCCAACTTTCGAGCTTCTTTGCTATGAGTCACAGGGAAGCATTGATGTACTGGCAGCTGTTCAGGATATGTTAAAGAAAAATCTTGGTGTTGAGACAACTATCAACTCTCAGACAATTCAGGTAATGGTATCAAACGCAATGAGCGGTGACTACGATTTCTGGTATGGAGGAAATTCTCTTGAGATTCCGGATGCATTGTCAGGATTTTTAAATAGCTACACAAGTTCAAATCAGTCTGCACTTAGAGGCTATTCAAATGAGGAATATGACAAGCTGTATGATGAAGCACTTGCTTCTCCAACTATTGAGGAGAGAAAGGCAAACTACTTCGAGGTTGAAAAATTCTTCTGTGATAACACACTGAATCTGATCCTTGGTTGGGCAGACGGCGGTTTCCAGTATAAGAGTGGCTACACAGGTTTCTACAATACCACTGAGACCGACTTCACTTATCTGGACTTTGCTGAGTAATTAAAGAGACAGCTATAAAATAAAAGACGCCGATCTGCGGAAACTCCAAAGAGAGGCGTCTATTTTTTTAGGAGGAAATATGCTCAAATATATTGGAAAAAAAGTATTGATTGCAATCGCGACAGTCTTTGTGCTGGCAACGGCAACATTCTTTTTAATGAAGCTGATTCCAGGTGATCCATTCTTAAATGATAAGATCCCGGTGGCCGTGCAGGATAAGCAAAGAGCGTTTTATGGTCTTGATAAGCCAGTACCGCAGCAATACCTGACTTATATGAACAACTTGCTGCATGGAGATCTTGGTTATTCCATCAAAAAGACAGGAAAAACAGTAGTGGATATCATTAAGGAAGCCTTCCCTGTTTCTGCAAAGCTTGGTTTGATTTCATTACTTTTTGCAGAGGCAGTTGGTCTTTTCTTTGGTATTTTATGTGCTCAGTTTCGAGGAAAATGGCCGGATTATCTGTTGATGGTAGTGGCGGTTTTAGGAATTGCCCTTCCAAGCATGGTGTTAGGCCCAATTCTTCGTATGATTTTTGGTGTAAAGCTAGGCATCCTTCCGGTAACAGGATGGGGAAAACCAAATCAGATTATCCTTCCTGCACTTGTTCTTGGTCTTGGAACTGTTGCAGGAAATACAAGAAATATGAGAGCGAGCATGTTAGCCATAACAACGCAGGATTATGTAAAGACGGCAAGAGCGAAAGGTCTTTCTCCAATTAGAGTTGTATTAAAGCATCAGTTTAAAAACTCACTTGTTCCGATCATTCCAAATCTAGGTGTACAGATCGCAGGTGTTTTGATGGGTTCATTTGTCGTAGAGAGCATGTTTTTAATTCCTGGACTGGGCCGATATTTTGTCGATTCAGTCACTAATCTTGATTACCCGCTGATTATGGGTCTTACAGTATTTTATGGTGCATTTCTAGTTACAATGAATTTAATAGTTGATGTACTGTATGGATTAATCGATCCGCGAATCCGCGTAAAGTAAAGGAGAAAAGATGAATACTGATACAACAAAAAAAGTGCAAGCTGCAGAAGTAACATTTGCAGATGATGCGTTTTCTCCACTTCCAGAAGGAGCACTTGATCAGGATCAGATTGCAAGGAAAAAGACAACCTATTTCAAGGATGTATGGAGAAATTTTAAGAAGAATAAGCCGGCGGTAATCAGCTTGGTTGTTATTGCTATCATGATATTTTTTGTCCTGTTTGGACCGATGATGACAAAATTTGATTATTATTCTAATGATTATAGCTGTGTCAATCAGGGACCAAATGCCGTTCACTGGTTTGGAACAGACAATCTTGGACGTGATCTTTGGGCACGCGTGTGGGCAGGAGGAAGAGTATCTCTTATCATTGCGATTTTAGCTACGCTTATTCCAGAGATTATTGGAATGGCAGTAGGCGGTATCTCAGGTTATCTTGGCGGCTGGGCAGATACAGTAATTATGCGCACAATCGATGTGTTAATGGGCATTCCAAGCTTAATCTACATGATTCTTTTGATGGTTGTAATGGGAAGCGGAAATATTGCAACGCTTGTAATTGCAATGAGTATTACCGGTTGGATGGGTGCCGCAAGAAGCACAAGAGGACTTGTTTTACAGCTAAAGACTCGTGAGTTTGTAGTAGCATCAGAGACGCTTGGTGCATCGTCTGGATGGATCATTGCAAGACGCTTGATTCCCAATACACTTGGCATTCGCGTAGTCAGCATTACAATGTCACTTCCAAGTGTCATTTTCTACGAAGCATTTTTAAGCTATATCGGACTTGGCGTGACACCGCCGCAGCCAAGCTGGGGTCAGTTAATCAAGGCGGCAGGTGAGACCTTCCGTTATTATCCATACCAATTTATCATTCCGTGTCTGTGCGTCAGCATCACAATGCTTTGCTTTAACCTGATTGGAGACGGACTTAGAGATGCACTTGATCCAAAGCTGCGTGCGTAAATAGATAATGCATTTAGCATAGAAAAAGTGAAACGAGCAGAGCCGCAGTATTTTTGTATTTCGGCAGAATGAGAGGAATCATGGAAAAGGAAAAAATCTTAGAGGTAAAGGATTTAAAAGTATCCTTTCAGACCTTTCAGGGAAGCGTTCAGGCAGTGCGCGGCGTTTCCTGGCATTTAAATAAAAAAGAAACGATTGCAATCGTAGGTGAGTCTGGCTGTGGAAAAACAGTTACAATTCAGACAGTTATCGGATTAAATCCAAAGAAAAACGGCAGTATTAAGGGCGGAGAGGTTCTTTTTAACAAAGAAAATCTGCTTGATTTGACACCTAAACAGATGAGAAAGCTGCAGGGCAATCAGCTCTCAATAATTTTTCAGGATCCATTTACATTTTTAAATCCGACAATGACAGTTGGAGAGCAGATCATGGAGCCATACATGCAGCACTACAAGGTTTCCAGAGAAGAAGCAAGAAAAAAGGCAGTCGAGATCTTAAAGATGATTTCACTTCCGTCACCAGAGGAAAATATGAAGAGCTATCCGCATCAGCTTTCAGGTGGTATGCGCCAGCGTATCATGATTGCAATGGCACTCATCTGTAATCCAAAGGTATTATTTGCTGACGAGCCAACTACAGCGCTTGATGTGACGATTCAGGCGCAGATCATTGAACTAATGAATGATTTGAAAGATAAGATCGATACGTCAATTGTTTTAATTACACACGATATGGGCGTTGTTGCGAATATGGCAGACCGAATCTACGTTATGTATGCAGGTCAAATTGTAGAGCATGGCGACTGCGATACGATCTTTCATCATCCAAAGCATCCATACACATGGGGACTGTTAAGCAGTGTGCCGCGTCTTGACAAGAGAGTAAGTGAAGACCTCTATTCAATTCCGGGAACACCGCCGGATTTGCTGGCACCGCCTGTCGGATGTGCGTTTGCTGCCAGATGCAAATATGCAATGAACATATGCCGAACAAGTCAGCCGCCGTGTATTGATTTTTCAGAACCAGACCATTATGCATCCTGCTGGCTCAATCATCCAGAGTGCATCAAAAGAAATGGCGCACCAAAGAGTCCTGTTGAAGCACAGAACATAAAGGAGGAGAACTGATGGGAACGACAAAAGAACCAATCCTCGAATTGAAAAATGTAAAAACAACCTTCAAGGTGCCAAAGGGCATTTTAAAGGCTGTAAATGGTGTAGATCTGACTATTTATAAAGGCGAGACAGTAGGACTTGTTGGTGAGTCAGGATGTGGAAAAAGTACGCTTGGAAAAACAATTATGCGATTGTATCGCCCAGATGAAGGACGGGTAATGTTTGAGGGACAAGATATCTGGCGCTACAACAAGAAGGAAAAGAAAGAGTATACAAAAAATGTGCAGATGATCTTTCAGGATCCGTATGCTTGCCTTGATCCTCTTAGTGTAGTAAGTGATATTGTTGCAGAGGGCATGAAGATTCACAAGATGTATAAGGGACCAGAATTAGAGGAGCGCGTATTGGAGCTCCTTAAAATGGTCGGCTTAAATAAGGATCACGCAAACAGATTTCCGCACGAGTTCTCAGGCGGACAGCGCCAGCGTATCGGAATTGCCAGAGCGCTCTCCCTTGAACCAAAGCTGATCGTATGTGATGAGCCGATTTCTGCGCTGGATGTTTCTATTCAGGCACAGGTCGTAAATTTGCTTAAGCGTCTTCAGCAGCAGATGGGATTATCTTATTTGTTTATCACACACGATCTGTCAATGGTGCGCCAGATATCAAACCGCATTGCCGTAATGTATTTGGGATCACTTGTTGAGATTGCAGACAGCGAGGATATTTATATTAAAAACCGTCATCCATACACGAAGGCACTTCTTTCTGCTATTCCGATTGCCGATCCGACAATTGAGCGTGAGCGAAAAAGAATACTTCTTCAGGGTGATGTGCCAAGCCCAGTCAATCTGCCGCAGGGCTGCAATTTCTGCAATCGCTGTCCATATGCGACACAGCTTTGCAAAGAGAAAAAGCCGCAGCTTCGCGAGATCGAGCCGGGACATTTTACGGCGTGTCATCGTGCGGAGGAGATGTAAAGGGACGTCAGGAAGGTTTATGAAAGGCACCTCGACAGACAGATTTTGTCGGCGAGCCTGACCGCTTCGCTTTACGGCGTCGCCTCGTAAAACTTCTGTCTCGGTGCCATTAAGAAAACTAGGCGTCCCAAGAATACATCACGTCTCTGACAGGAATTTGTCGATCTTGACGGCAGCCTGCAGCTGGAAGGTGATGTCGGCATCATCGAGCGATACACCAAGCAGCTTTTCAAGTTTTTCTAAGCGCATCAAAAGTGTATTTCGGTGAAGAAAGAGTGCATTTGCAGTCTGTACCTTATTGCAGCGGCAGTCGAGCCACATGCACAGCGTTTCATAAAGATGGGCATCGTGAGCTTTGTCATATTCGCGGATCGGATCAAGAAAACGAGCAGTATATTCGCGCATAACGGAGGCCGTAGGAATTTCAAAAAGAAGCTGATAAAAGCCTAGATCACTGTAAGAGATTAGGCGACGATTGTCACCAAGAAGTTTCCATGAAAGCAAGCTTCGTTTTGCCTGAATATATGATTCTCGAATGCCAAAAAGACGTGAACGGACATTGCCTTTTCCAACGCAAAATTTTGTGCCGGGATATTGCTGTTCCATACGTATTGTCAGTGATTCAAAGAAACGATCAGCTGCATGCTCCTGCGAGTTGGTATTTATGGGAAGCACAAATACATTAGCGCTGTTTCTTGCAACATGCCAGGTGCTTCCAGTTTCTTTTTGCGTGATATAGCTAAGCTTTGTCGCAAGCATACGGAAAAATTCAGATGATGTTTCTGTAAAGGAAGGTCCGTGCATCGCTTCAAGCTTTTGAAAATAAGCAGATGCATTCATCATTTCGAATATGTACACACAGTAGTTATAGCTTGGCAGATATCCCAGAAATAATGCCTGATTGAGTGTAGCGATATCATCTACATTTGTATTCTGGAAAAAAAGTGAGTACCAGAATGAATTGGCGATTGCAGCATCCTTCTCACGATCCTGAATCAGATTGATAATATCCTTTGTGATGGAGTTTACATAGGCAAGACTTGTATGAGAGAAGACTGGAAGCTTAAGCTCATCAGCAAGCTGCCTAATCTCATCATCGAGATTTTCTTCAAGAATGTAATGATGACCGACAAGAAATAAAATGCCGGCAGCATCGTTTTGTGCCGCATCGCGAATCAGCTGAGCAAGCTCCACCTTTTCAACAACAGCATTGGCACCATAATAAATTAAAAATTCACCGCCGCTTACCCATTCACCAATTGGAGGACATAAAATCACGTAAGGCCAGGTGACAGTCCTAGACAGTCCCGCAGCTCCGCCAATTAGCTTCATGTGGGAGAGAGAAGGCAGCGATAATAAATCTTTTGCAGTAGTCATAAAGTAAACCTCCTTGTCAGACAAGTGTAAGTGATTTCTGCGAAAATTTCAAGATGAAAGAAGGGAGAAAGTGATGATTCAAAAGGACGAGATCAGACAAGTATTAGAGTCTGCAAGAGCGCTTGGAATCGAGTTTGCCGAGCTGTTTTTTGAAGACAGAGAGGAGACGAACATTCCCTGCATAGAAACTGTGATACAAGGCGTGAAGAGTCTTCGCATATGTGGAGCAGGTCTCTATCTTATACAAGGGCTTTCAAATGTCTATCTTTATACAAATCAGGTGACAAAGGAAGCACTTCTTGCTTTAGTAAAAAAGGGTGCAGAAATGCTTGAGATAAAAGCTAGAGCAGCTGCCGCTGGAATTGTTTTAACAGAGAAGTCCTATCATAATCCCTGCCCTGTTGTGAAGTATCCGTCACAGATTAGCAATCAGGAAAAAATCAATGTACTTTTGCAGGCAGACAAAGCCGCAAGAAGTGCAGGCGTCAATGTGCGTTCATTAAATGTAAACTATTTTGATACGGATCAGCGTGTATTGATTGCCAATACAGAGGGACTTTACACGACAGACCGCCGTGTCACAACGAGAATGCGCATGCAGGCAGTTGTCGCAGATGGTGACAGTGCATATGGCACATGGGACGATTATACAAAGGCTTCCGGCTTTGAGGCTTATGATGATGAGCTTTCTTACACGAGCTTTGCAAAGGATATGGTAAAGCGAGCTGATCGCATCCGCACGGCTGGAAGCATTTCACCATGCACCGTTCCAGTTGTGTTAGCACCGGGCGGCTGCGGAACGCTGTGGCATGAGAGCTGCGGCCACTCACTTGAGGCCATTGCGATTGCCCATCGTTCAAGTGCATTTGTGGATAAGATCGGAGAAAAGGTAGCAAGTGATAAGGTTACACTTGTAGATGACGGAACTCTGCCAGGTCAGTATGGTTCTGCTGCGATTGATGATGAGGGTCATCCTATGCAGCGAAATGTTTTAATTGAAAATGGTGTTTTAAAATCATACATGTGCGACCGCTATTACGGAAAGCTTCTTGGAATGGAAAGTACAGGAAGCGGAAGAAGACAAAATTATACATATGCGCCAGTATCAAGAATGACGAATACATGTCTGGCAGAGGGCAGCGATGATGAGGATGAGATTGTGCGCAGTGTGGACAATGGTCTGTATGTTGAGAGCATCGGAGGAGGCTTCGGAGGTATGCAGTTTTCGCTTGAAGTAAAAGAAGGCTTCTGGATTAAAAATGGCCAGATCGACCGTGATCATCAGGTAAAAAACATTATGCTGACGGGAAATGGAATTGATGTGATTAAGCGCATTGATCGTGTTGGAAAAAAGATGAAATATGAAAAAGGCGGCTTCTGCGGTGCAAGCTCAGGTCTGATTCCGACAACAACACCGCAGCCAATGGTGCGTATTTCTCATATGGCGATTGGGTGATTTGGAGTTAAAGAGCATATAACGAGGAAAGGCAAACATATGAAAGAATGTATGAGAGAACTAAAAGCATATAAGGCGGCTATGCAGTCTCTTCCGAGTGGATGTCTGGCAGCTGAGGCCGAGGCAGAAAAGCAGGAAAAGCTTTCTGTTGAGATAACAGGTTCACAGACTGGTCCTATGAGCTGCAGCGAACAGACGGAGCTCTTTGTGCGTGCATCAGGCCAAAAGACAGGTATGGTTTATACACAAAAGCTGGATGCAAACGCAAGTGATGTGATTGCACAGGCACTGACAAATAGTGAGTCTTCTGCTGCCAAAAAGGCAGAGCCGATGGTGACAGCAGATTATTGGGAGATGGATGAGGCAAAGGATTCAAATTATGAGCAGACAAAAACACTTGTCTCTATCGAAACCTTAAAGAATAAGGCAAAAACACTTGCCGGACAGTTAGAGGAAAGCTTTGGGTGTCAAGTGCGTCTTAATCTTTCTCAGACAATCCTCACTATGGGCATTGTGAACACCAATAATATAGAAGAAACAGCTTCAGTTTGTCGCTTTGCGGCAGAGGCAGCAGCAGATGGATATGAGGGTTACGCGTGTGCACTCACGCTTGATGAGCTGTCACCAGAGCCTTTTATTCATGACTTTTCAAATCGCCGATTCTTAGATGTGCCGACGATTTTGGCTGAGCCTGGTGTGTACCGCGCTGTGCTTTCATCACAGGCAGTAAATAACATTTTGATTACAGCGTGGCAGATGTTTACCGCAAAGCGTGCCAGAAGCGGTGCGACACCACTTGCTGGAAAGGAAAATAAAAAGATCTTTTCAGACTGTATTACAATACGTGATTATAAGGGCGGCGCTGATTCAAAGAACAGCGTACAGTGTGGCTTTTCATGGAAAATGGACTGCGAGGGTGTGCCAAGCCGTGACTTAACACTTGTTGAAAATGGCGTGTTAAAGGGCTGGATGCATAATCTTTCAAGTGCAGCAGCAACCGGGGTTCGTTCTACAGGAAATGCAGGCCGAAAGACACTTTTAAGCGGAAATATTCATACCGATATGGCAATCATGCCGAAAAACTTTACTATCGAGTCAGGAGCAGCAAGCTTAGAACAACTGATTCATGATTGCGATGATGGTGTGTATGTGTTTGAAAATTATGACCAGTTTCATGCATTAAATGTCGTATCAGGCGATTTCTCATTCCCATGCAAAGCAGTGCGCATTAAGGAAGGAAAGCCAGTTGGCATTATGGAAGGACTGACGATGACAGGAAATGTGGCAGAGCTGTTTGCCAGAGTAGAACAAGTCGGAAGTGACCGAGTTATAAATCCGCTTGTCATGTATGACAGTTATACTGTGTCTGGTCCGGCAATGCTTGTAAAATCACTGAAAATTAGCGGCTGATAAAAAGGTTAGGAAAATCAGAAAGGCAGGTTTTAATATATATGAAGATTATCGAGCAGGAAGAAGTAAGAAAGCTTCTGCAGCCAAAGGACTGCATTCAATTAATGGCAGAGGCATTAAAAGGTCTTGAAAGCGGCGAGTATGCTCAGCCGGCACGTCTGATCACAGTTATGCCGAATACAGCAAAATTTGGTTTCATGCCAGCATATGTAGGTGACTATTTTGGTGCAAAAGTGATCTCTGCATTTGCACCGAATATGGGAACAAAATATCCGTCTCATATAGGTTATGTTATGCTGTTTGAGTCAGCGCATAGCACTGTAGCAGGTATGATAGAGGCTGGAAGCATCACCGAGATTCGTACTGGAGCCGTCAGTGCAGCCGCAACAGATTTGTTAGCCAGAAAGGATTCACACAAATTGGCACTGATTGGAGCCGGAGCACAGGCGCGTTCACATCTGGCTGCGATCCGTGAGATTCGTGATATTACTTCTGTAACAGTCTACGATCTGTTCCCGCAGGCAGCAGAGCGTTTTGCAAAAGATATGCAGGAAAAGTACAAGATTCCAGTTGTTGTATGCAGTACCGTAAAGGAAGCAGTCAAAGATGCAGATATCATCTGCACCGTAACACCGTCAAAAGAGCCGCTTCTGACAAAGGAAATGGTCAAGCCGGGAACTCATATCAATGCAGTGGGTACCTTTACACCAACTACAAGAGAGGTTTCCTCTGATCTGGTAGCAGCAGCGCGTCTGTATTCCGATCAGACAGAAGCAGCAAAGCGCGAGAGCGGCGAATATCTAATTCCGCTTAAAGAAGGGCTGATTAAAGAAGATCATATTGTTGGCTCCATCGGAGAAGTGCTTTTAGGCAAAGCACCAGGCAGAACAGCTGATGATGAAATTACCATCTTTGATGCACTAGGTCTTGCTATTGAGGATGTGGCAAGCGCAAAATATGTGTACGAAAGGGCAGCTTTGTAATGGAATTTGATTTTGAAACACTTGTGGAGCGCTCTGGCGCAAATTTAAAGCTGATGATGACGCCGCCAGAAGTCGTCAAAGCAGGAAATATCAGTCTGGATGGTGCAGAGCCAGATTTTAAAAGTGCGCCTGTCATCGAGGAGGCAGTCATTCGCTTTGCAAAGAACGGACTATACGGATTTACACTGCCGGATGAAGCTTACAAAAGTGCAGTAACAAAATGGATGCAGATGAGCCGAAAAACACAAATTAAGCCAGAGTGGATCGTTACAACGCTCGGAACTATTTATTCGCTTGCAACCACGATTCGTCTTGTATGTACGGATCCTGATGATGGTATAATAGTGACAACACCTGTTTATAATCGCTATCGTCAGGCGGCTGATCGCCTCAATAAAAAGACAGTGGAATGTCCACTTTTATACGACAGTGTGAATGGCAGTTATCAAATGGATTTTGAAGCAATCAAGTCAGCTATGGCAAATCCAAATAATAAGCTGTTTGTGCTTTGCAATCCTCATAACCCGATTGGTCAGATCTGGAAAGAAAAAGATCTGGTGCGTCTGGCAGAGTTAGCAAATCGCTATGGTGTTATTGTTTATTCGGATGAGATTTTTGCAGATAACTGCTATCAGGGACTGACATGTCCGTGCTACCTTGATATTAAAGGTGCAAAGTCACATGCGATTGTCGCGACAGGACTGGGAAAATCATTTGGCTTTACAGGAGTAAACCATGCAAATATTATAATCGCAGATGATGAGCTTCGCGCGCGCTTCACCGATAGACGTACCCGTGACCACTACGGAAGTCTCGATCCGTGTGTGTATGAGTGTGTGCTCTCTGCTTATACCAAAGATGGCAAGGCATGGGTCGATGCGTCAAATGCGTATGTCTGGGAAAATATGTGTGTGCTTCGCGACTATTTTGCAAAGCACCTGCCAAAAGCAAGAGTGTGCGGCGGCGAAGGCGCCTATATCTTGTGGATCGACTGGTCAGCATATTTTTCAAGTGGTGACGAATTAAACGAATTTCTAGTTAAAAAAGCACATGTGTGCCTCGGTGAGGGAAGCGATTACGACAGTCCACTGTTCACGCGCGTGTGCATGGCAACACCAAGAAAATGCTTGATCAAGACACTCGAATCAATAGGAGAGGCTTTTTCCAAACTTGGAAAAGAAAAATAGGCATAATAGGAAAATAAGAATTTATACACAAAAGAAACAATATAAGCAAAATAAGCCATTAAAAGTGAAAAATATGACGTTTAACCATTATTTTAATAGTATTGGTTGATATTTAACTCTATTTTCATGATTTTGAGGCTTAAAAATCAAAGAAAAAAGTTTGGCGGAATCGCATAAAGTGCTGTGCGGTTCCGCCTTTTTTGTGTCAAAATGGCGGTTATGCAGTACGGTTGTTTGTGCT